>JAESFW010000090.1_pt1 | contig 186572 bp, 141 predicted proteins | sample 9269481 | NCBI WGS metagenome assembly JAESFW01 (sample SAMN14515350, study PRJNA621654) | algae metagenome | isolation source: Lyngbya sp. HA4199-MV5 and co-occurring heterotrophs from soil with... | place: USA: Ahupuaa O Kahana State Park, Hawaii | collected 2009-07-21 | reverse complement strand
CGATCGACGACACCGCCCGCACCGAGGCCCAGCGCGAGCTGCGCCAGGTCGAGGCCAAGCTCTCGGAGCTGCAGGACCGCCGCGTCGCCAATGAGGACCGGCTCTCGCGCACCGATATCCGCGCGCCGATCGCCGGCACCGTCAACGAGATGACGATCTTCACCGTCGGCGGCGTCATCACACCGGCGGCCAGGCTCGCGACCATCGTGCCCCAGGGCGCCAAGCTCACCATCGAGGTGCGCATCTCGCCCGCCGACATCGACCAGGTCAGGGCCGGCCAGCCGGCGAGGCTGCGCTTCTCCGCCTTCAACCGCAACACCACGCCCGAGATCCCCGGCAAGGTCGTCCATGTCTCGCCGGCCACGACCAAGGACCCCGCCACGGGCGCGAGCTTCTACACCAGCGAAGTCCAGATCGAGGGCGATCTCGCCGTGCTCGGGGACCGCAAGCTCCTGCCCGGGATGCCCGTCGAGGTCATGATCACGACCGAGGAAAGGACAGCCCTCTCATTCCTGACGAAGCCATTCACCGACCACGCCAGCCGCGTCTTCAACGAACGCTGAGGAGGCGCGCCGCAACGGCGATTGACGGGCGGGCACGCCGGCGATGCCGGTGAGACGGAGAACACGGAGCTCAACAACTGCTGGGACACGCGCCGCGATGGTGCGTGTCCTCCCGCTCTTGCCGATGGCGTCACTCTGCCGGAAATTCGCCTTGGTGACGGCGTCCGGCACCAGCGCCCTCTTGAACGATCGGGATAGGCGCGCTCTCGATGGCGATGGATGGGATGATCGCCGGCGGTCCGACGGCTCGGCCGCCGGCGTCGCAGGCACCGTTGGCCACGGCTTTTTGCGCCGGGCGTTGCTTTCCCCCGGATCGGCAGTCTAATGCACCCTGATTCCAGGAGTTGCTGTCGATGTCATCCAAGATCATCCCTGTCGTGATGTGCGGCGGCGCCGGAACGCGTCTATGGCCAGTGTCGCGCGACACGATGCCCAAGCAATTCATCCCGCTGCTCGGCCAGGAGTCGACATTCCAGCGGACGATGCGGCTCCTGTCGGACGCGTCCGTCTTCGACCAGGCCATCGTCGTGACCAATGCGGAGTATCGTTTCACGGTGCTCGACCAGCTCCAGATGATCGGGGTCAAGGCCCAGATCGTGCTCGAGCCCGTTCGCCGGGATTCTGCGGCCGCCGTGGCCACGGCTACCGAATTGGCGCTCGCTCGCGACGAGCGCGCGGTCGTGGGGGTCTTCGCCGCCGATCACGTCGTCCAGGACGGCGCGCTCTTCGTCGAGACATGCCGGCAGGCGGGCGTGGTCGCGGCGCAGGGGCGGATCGTGACCATCGGCATCCCGCCGACCGGCCCGGCGACCGGTTATGGCTATATCCGCCCGGGCACCGAGATCGGAGACGGGGCCCGGAAGGTTGCCGCCTTCGTCGAGAAGCCGGACGCGGCGCGCGCGGCGCAGTATCTGCTCGACGGCTATCTCTGGAATTCCGGCAACTTCATCTTCGACGCGGTCACGATGCGAGCCGAACTCGATGCGTTTGAGCCGGAGATCATTGCGCCCGTGGCGGATGCCGTCGCCAACGCCAAGCGGGACCTTGATTTCCTGCTTCTGGACGCGGATTCCTTTGCCAAGGCCAAGAAGATTTCCATCGACTACGCCGTGATGGAACGGACGCAGAAGGCGGCCGTCGTCGCCGGGCATTTCGGCTGGTCCGATGTCGGTGGCTGGGCGGCCGTATGGGAGCTCTCGCAGAAGCAGGAAAACGGCAACGCGATCGACGGGCGCGGCTATGTGCTGAACGGCGCCAACAACCTCATTCGGTCGGAGGAAGCCCTGGTCGCAGTGATCGGCCTCGACGATATCGCGGTGGTTTCGACGCGCGATGCCGTGCTGGTGACGCGCAAGGCCGAGGCCGACAAGGTCAAGGACATGGTCGCGCTGATCACCGCCAAGGGTGAATCCGAGGCCGGTGCCCATCGTGAGGTCCAGCGGCCCTGGGGCAAGTATCTGTCGATCGACATCGGCGTGCGCCATCAGGTCAAGCGCATCACGGTGAAGCCCGGCGGCGTGCTCTCCCTCCAGAAGCATTTTCACCGCGCCGAGCACTGGGTCGTGGTGCGCGGCACCGCCGAGGTGACGCGCAACGAGGAGGTCATCGTCGTGCACGAGAACGAGTCGATCTATCTTCCGATCGGCTGCGTCCACCGCATGGCCAATCCCGGCAAGATCCCGCTCGAAATCATCGAGGTCCAGGTCGGTTCGTATCTGGGCGAGGATGACATCATCCGGATCGAAGACATCTACAGGCGAGCCTGAGATGGCGAGCCTCAAATTTGGAACCTCGGGCCTTCGCGGACTCGTGACCGAGCTGGTCGGCCTGCCGGCCTACAGCCATGTCCGCGCCTTCTGCGCGATGATAGGCGAGGATGGTGCGGCCGGGGCCGGCGGCGAGGTGCTGATCGGGCAGGATTTGCGCTCGTCGAGCCCGTTGATCGCGGCCCAATGCGCCCGTGCGATCACTGACGCCGGCCTCGTGCCGGTGGATTGCGGCGCGATTCCGACGCCGGCGCTGGCATTGGCAGCCGCGAGAATGGGGGCGCCCGCGATCATGGTCACGGGCAGCCATATTCCGGACGACCGGAACGGCCTCAAATTTTACCGCGGCCAGGGCGAGATCGACAAGACGGATGAGGCTCGGATCCTCGCCTGGCACGCGAAGCTCGCTCTGTCCGTGGTCCCTGCCGAGCCGGCCTCGGCGCGCGCATTTGATGCCCTGGCGGCTTACCGCGCGCGATATGTCGACTTTTTCGGTGGCGAGGCCCTGCAGGGCCTCACTGTCGGCGTCTACCAGCATTCCTCGGTTGGGCGCGACGTGATCTGCGACCTGCTGGCCGCTCTCGGTGCCAACCCCGTCGCGCTCGGCCGTGCCGATCATTTCATCCCGGTCGACACCGAGGCCCTGCGCCCCGAGGACGAGGTCCTTGCAAGGGAGTGGGCCGGTGAACAGCGGCTCGATGCCATCGTCTCGACCGACGGCGATGCGGATCGGCCGCTTGTCGCTGACGAGACGGGCCTTTTCCTGCGCGGCGATCTCGTCGGTGTGCTGACGGCGGCCTTCCTGGACGCGGACGCCATCGTGACGCCCGTGACCTCGAATTCGGCGCTAGAGCGCCTGGGGCTGTTCCGGCAGGTGGTGCGCACCAGGGTCGGCTCCCCCTATGTCATCGCCGGCATGGCGGAGGCTGCGGCAGCCGGTGCGCGGCTCGTCGTCGGCTTCGAGGCCAATGGCGGCGTGCTGCTCGGCTCCGACGTCGATCGGGACGGGCACAGCCTCGCCGCCTTGCCGACGCGCGATGCGATGCTGCCGATCCTGGCCACGTTGGCGCTTTCGGCGAGCCTGCGAAAGCCGCTCGGCCGGCTTGCCGCCGAGCAGGGCTTCGCCGTCGCCTTGTCGAACCGGCTGCAGGAGGTGCCGCAGGAGCGGACCGCCGCGCTGATCGCGCGGCTCGACGATGAAGACCCGGCCTATCGCGATGCCGTCTTTGCCAGCCATGGCGCCGTCGCGGCCCGCGACGGGCGCGATGGCCTGCGCCTCACGCTCGGTGACGGCAGCACGATCCATTTCCGGGCATCGGGCAACGCGCCGGAGCTGCGCGTCTATGTCGAGGCGCCGGACCCGGATGCCGCGATGGCACTCTTGCAGGAAGGGCTGGAGTTCGCGCGGACGGCCACCTCCCGCGAAGCCGGCAATCCTCAATAGGCACCGGTCGGAAGTGGGGAGAGGTTCGACGCGGCGCCGCTCGACGGATCTTGAGCGCCAACAGGCTGTGAACCGCTTGCGGCTGGGCTATTCGAAAGCGACGACATGACTGACAGCATTCGGGATGAGCTCGCCGGCACGCTGTTGCGACGGCTGGAGGATGGCAGCTTCAAGGTTGGCATCATCGGCCTGGGATATGTCGGCCTGCCGCTCGCCCTGGCCGTCGCGCGCGCCGGTTTCGCGGTCGTCGGCTTTGACATCAATACGACGCGCGTGCGCGAACTCAACCAGGGGCATCCCGGCATCAAGCATATCGCTGCCGCCGAACTCGCTTCAGCGATCGAGGCGAGGCGCTTCTCGGCGACGGACGACTTCTCGCGCCTGGACGAGCCCGATGGTTTGGTGATCTGCGTGCCGACGCCGCTGACCCGCAATCGCGAACCTGATCTGAGCTTTGTCGTCAGGACGGCGGAAGCGATCGCTAAACAGCTGCGCAAGGGTCAGATCATAGTTCTTGAGTCCACGACCTATCCGGGGACGACCGAGGAGGTGATCAAGCCGATCCTCGAGCGGACCGGTCTGAAAAGTGGGGTGGACTTCTATCTCGCCTTCTCGCCGGAGCGGGAGGATCCGGGCAATCCTCATTTCGAGACCGCTTCGATCCCGAAGGTCGTCGGTGGGGACGATCCGGAGGCGCTGCGGATCGCGCAGGCCTTCTACGGGAAGTTCATCGTGAAGACGGTCGCCGTCTCGTCGACGGCCACGGCTGAGGCGGTCAAGCTGACCGAGAACATCTTCCGCTCGGTCAATATCGCGCTCGTCAACGAGCTCAAGCTCATCTACGCGGCCATGGGCATCGACGTCTGGGAGGTGATCGAGGCCGCCAAGACCAAGCCGTTCGGCTACATGCCGTTCTATCCCGGTCCCGGCCTGGGCGGGCACTGCATCCCCATCGACCCGTTCTACCTGTCCTGGAAGGCGCGCGAATTCGACATCACGGCGCGCTTCATCGAGCTCGCGGGCGAAATCAACACGGCCATGCCGCGCCATGTCGTCGACAGGCTGGCGCAGGAACTCGACCGGCGTTTCGGGCGCGGCCTGAACGGAGCCAAAATTCTTGTCATCGGTGTCGCCTACAAGAAGAACGTCGACGATATGCGGGAGAGCCCGTCATTGCGGCTGATCGAGCTCTTCGAGCAGCGCGGCGCGAGCGTCGACTATCACGACCCCCACGTCCCGGTGATCCCTCCAACCCGCGAGCACGCCGCGCTGGCAGGGCGTCGCAGCGTCGGCATCGCGGCGGGCGTCGTGGCCGAGTACGATGCCTTGCTCATCGCGACGGATCATGACGTCGTCGACTACAAGGCCCTGGTCGCGGAAGCGAAACTCGTCGTCGACACGCGCAACGCCTGCGCGCGCAGCGGCGCCTTGGCCGACAACGTCGCCAAGGCATGAGGGCGTTGATCGAACGAAGGTGTATCGTCTGCCTCTGGAGCGATGAGGCGGCTTAAATTGGCGCGGACCCGGTTTGTATGGTTGCGGCCTGCCCTCGAGAGCTCGTGTTTTCCGCTTGAGTCGGGACGGGATTGCGAGGATGTGCCGGGTGCCGTTGCCGCCGTGGTGATGCGGTTTGAACAATTGCCTCCCGCGACCGGATGTGTGATTGGCAACGCAACTGCTGCAGGTGGCGTTCAGTCGCGCAAGCGATGGCCACTGAACATTGTCAGGCTGGTGCGATTTTGATCCCCGCCGCAACTGGAGGTCGGTATGGATAGGTCTGGGGTTGGCAAGGTCGCGCTCATTACGGGCGTGACAGGGCAGGACGGCGCATATCTTTCCGAGCTGCTGCTCGAGAAGGGTTACATCGTCCACGGCGTCAAGCGCCGCTCCTCCTCCTTCAATTCCGGCCGCATCGAGCACCTCTATCAGGATCCGCACGAGAAGGATCCGCGATTCATCCTCCATTACGGCGACATGACGGATTCGACGAATCTGATCCGCATCATCCAGGAGGTTCAGCCCGACGAGATCTACAACCTCGCCGCCCAGAGCCATGTCCAAGTCTCGTTCGAGACGCCGGAATACACGTCGAATGCCGACGCCACCGGAACGTTGCGCCTGCTTGAAGCCATCCGCCTGCTGGGCCTAACCAAGAAGACGCGCTTCTACCAGGCGTCGACATCTGAGCTCTATGGCAAGGTCCAGGAGATCCCGCAGAGCGAGAAGACGCCGTTTTATCCGCGCAGCCCCTATGCGGCTGCGAAGCTGTACGCTTACTGGATCGTGGTAAACTACCGCGAGGCCTATGGCATGCATGCCTCGAACGGCATCCTGTTCAACCATGAGAGCCCGCTGCGCGGCGAGACCTTCGTCACCCGCAAGATCACGCGCGCCATCGCGGCGATGCATCTCGGCTATCAGGACAAGCTTTATCTCGGCAATCTCGACGCCAAGCGCGACTGGGGCCATGCCCGGGAGTATGTCCGCGGCATGTGGCTGATGCTGCAGCAGGACGAGCCCGACGATTATGTGCTCGCCACCGGCGAGACCACGATGGTGCGTGACTTCGTCAGCCACGGCTTCAAGCAGGTTGGGATCGACGTCGTCTGGCAGGGCGAGGGCGTCGACGAGAAGGGCATCGACGCGAGAACCGGCAAGGTTCTGATCGAGATCGACCCGCGCTATTTCCGGCCGACCGAGGTCGAACTTCTGATTGGCGATGCGACCAAGGCGCACACCAAGCTCGGTTGGAAGCACGACACTAAATGGCAGCAGCTCTGCGAGGAGATGGTGGCGTCCGATCTGAAGGTGGTCGAGCAGGAGCGTCGTCGCAATGGCGAGTGAGGCGTCTTTCGATCTGACGGGCAAGCGCGTCTGGGTCGCCGGCCATCGCGGCATGGTGGGGGCGGCACTGGTGCGCCGCCTTCAGGGCGAGGCGTGCCAGATCGTCACGGCCGGACGCAGCGATGTCGACCTGCTGCGCCAGGACCAGACTGAAAGCTGGCTCGCGAAGAACAAGCCGGATGTCGTGATCGTCGCGGCCGCCAAGGTCGGCGGTATCCTCGCCAACGACACCTTCCCGGCGGACTTCCTCTACCAAAACCTGATGATCGAGGCGAACATCGTCGAGGCCTCGCGCCAGGCCGGCGTCGGCAAGCTGCTCTTCCTCGGTTCGAGCTGCATCTATCCCAAGCTCGCTCCGCAGCCTATCCAGGAGGATTCGCTGCTGACCGGACCACTCGAGCCGACCAACGAGTGGTACGCGATCGCCAAGATCGCCGGCATCAAGCTCGCGCAGTCCTATCGCAAGCAGTATGGTTGCGATTACATCTCGGCGATGCCGACCAATCTGTACGGCCCGGAGGACAATTTCGACCTCCAGTCGAGCCATGTCATGCCGGCGCTGTTGCGTAAGGCGCATGAGGCCAAGCAGCGTGGCGACAAGCAGATCGCGATCTGGGGCACAGGCACGCCGCGGCGCGAGTTCCTCCATGTCGACGACTGCGCCGACGGGCTCGTCCATCTGCTGAAGCACTATTCGGGCTTCGAGCACGTCAACATCGGTTCCGGTGATGATGTTACGATCCTCGAACTGACCGAGGCGGTCTGTGAGGTCGTCGGCTTCAAGGGCGAGATCGTCAATGACACGACCAAGCCCGACGGAACGCCGCGCAAGCTGATGAGTGCCGACCGGCTGCGGGCCATGGGCTGGGCGCCGAAGATCGCGCTGAAGGACGGCATCGCCCAGACCTACCAGTGGTTCTTGGCCAATCGGGCGTAGCGCGACTCCGAGGCGACTTGACGGAGAGCAGGCCGCCACACGCTTGTCCGCTCTTTGCCGCCCGACCCCGGAAAATTGCCGGGGTGGAGACGCCATATGGGGCGCCTCTCTTTTGCCGACGCGCGCGAGGCAGCAGACCAACTGCGATCATGCTGCGCGATGGCGCGGCATCATGACCAAGTTCACGGCGTCGTTGTGCTGAAGTTGCGGCCTCGTCGGCGGCTGCGCTTGGAAACGACTACGCCGCCTTGGGCGGCGCAGCCCATTCGCCAAAGAACAGGCGCGACGTCAGAGGGTTCGTGCGGAGAATGGCCGAGCCAACGATACTGAATGCAACCGCGGCGGCAACCGGAGGGAACCAGCCAAGTGCATAGAAATGGAGGGCATAGATGTCGAGCGAGCGCCTGCCGAGGAACGCGCCTGCCGAAACGATTCGAGCCGGAGCATGCTGCACGATCAGGCGCGCCATCTCGACAAATGCCAGGGTTCCGGCGAAGCCGACCAGATAGTGGAAAGCGGCATTGTAGACGCGTGGGTGAAGCACCTGGGGCAAATAGCCAACGAGCGGCGAGGCTTCGGTGCGATGCCAGAACGGCACCAGCACAACGAATAGGGCGAATGCTAAGAGGCGAGCCGCATTACTGATCCCGGCCGGGCGCCACATGGCAAAAAGCACGCCTGCGAGAAAATATGGAAGCAAGAGCCGCGTCAGGTAGATGCCCGATATGCTCGATAGTTTCGAGCCTGGCCAGAAGGAGAGGAGCAGGACTGCGCCGAAAGCCAAGGGAACCAGGCGCAGAGGACTAACCTTCGTCGAACGTCCCATATGCCAAGCGAGCAAGCCGGCCGCTGCCAAGGCCAGCACGCTATGACATTGGAACAATATCCACAGAAACCAGAGCGCGTTGTCCGGCTGCGAAACGACGAGCAGCAGCCATCTGCCGAGATCGTTCGTGGTCGTCTGTTGAAAGTAGAATGACACCACCGCCCAAGCAAAAAAAGGTATCAGCAGGCGGGAGGCCGATCGGCCGAGGGAGTCGATGAAGACCGAAGGGTTGGCGCCGGCTGTCAGGCGTTTCGAGAACGTGATCGCCGCAACCATGCCTGAAACGAATATGAACATAGGCATGTGAAAGGCGTAGATTACGCGAAACGGCAAGTTTTCGTCGAAATTCGGCCCAACAGATTGCAGCGTGTGTCCCGCCGCGACTGTCAGAATTGCCATTCCTTTCAGGAAATCAAGGAAAATATCGCGCCTATACTGCAAATTATAGCCTGCTATTAGATTGCCGGTCGGGTGTATCAAGTCGGTAGGGGTTCCAGGGGCGGGTGGCAGTCCAATTCCGCTTGCCACTGTATTCCACCTGTAGCGGCGTAGCCGTTATGTCGGGTTTAAGGAAGTGGGCAGCGTTGCCTCCACTGACCGTTACGTTCGCGGTCGAATGCAACCTCGTACTCGATCGCGGACAGTCCAGCACCGCTCCGCCTCAAGGCGTTGAGCCAAGCAACGTTGGCGCCGTCCGGGCAGGCGCCAACGCGCACGGCTATGTGTGGCATCGCCGATGAGCAATTCGCTCTGTAAGAGGCCCCATTCGGACGCGGCACAAGCTTACGCAAGATCGGCCGGAACGCGTAACATTGACCAGAGCGCAGAGGGCGCTCGACTTGTCTTGGTGCGTGCGATCAAGCCTATCGCAATGCTGTCGCGGAGCGTAGCGGTTTGCGAAGGATTGATGCGCAGTCGAGACCGTCAACGCCCCACCCCTCGGCTCTGCCCTGAATCTTCTGATCTACGACCTCCAGTCCAGCTTTCTGCGCGTATTGTTGCATCAGGCGCGCGGACATATCAGATCGCGTTCCGGTATTCGTCGCCCAATCGCTGTCGGGCGCCACTTCTCCGAAGTTTGAGTGATGGAGAAATGCCATGCCGCCCTCTTTCAGCGCGCGGGCGATATCGCTGACGTAGTCATTGACGATCAACTTATCAAAATGAACCATCGAGTCCCACGAATAAACGAGCGATATCGAGGCGTCTTGGATCATGCTTATATTGTTGCCTTTTGTTACGTAGTAGAAGAATTTAGCCTTATTCTTCTTGGTTCCAAATCTGTCGCGGCAGGCTTCAATGCATGACTGATTGATATCAATCAAATGGATCTCGTCTGCATGATGAGATAGCATCTCTGAATTTCTGCCATGACCGCATGCGAGATCAACGACAGAAGAAAAATCAAAGTCTTTTATGAGAGGATATATGATCTGATTCCATTGCAATTGCATCGCCGGTTCAGCATCTATGAAATAGCCCTTGCTCACATCGTGTGAGTAGCCGCATTGCAGAGCGGTCTTCCATTTCACGATTTGTTGTATTGCCGTGTCGATCTCGCTACAGGGCGATTTTGCGATGCGGTCAAATTCGGGGCCTGCCCTATCCATGATTGGGGCAGAAAAGGCGTGAACCGCATGGCCGCCCTTATTGATATCATGAGCATCGACCAGCGCGCGAGATTGGGCCGACAAGTGCCCCCCGACTTTAAGTGCTGAGATTAGATCAATCCAACGGTCAATGTCGCGGGGCTTTTCGTTGATTGAGCGGCATATGCGCTGAAACTTGTACTCCAGAAACCTGGTGCGGATAAAAGTACTAATCATGAACTCATTTTCCAAAAAGGATCTATCGTTAGATAGAATACGCTCATGACTGAAATGTCAACGCGCCATCTTTAAGATTAAATCTCGAGCGGCGGCGTTAAGGTGGGGATTTATGTTAGATATAAACTTAACTTGATTGACATTACGGGTAGTTAAATTTGATTAGTAGAAATATATTGCCAATCTTCGAATGTTGTAAATTTTAATAGTAGGTCAATTCGTAATGTAGGTTAAATTAAAATTATAAAAGTAATCAATGAAGCAATATGTAATATGTTAATTCCAAATATTGTCAGCCTATTCAACTTAAAATATAGAAAAGTAGTCGTATTACTGTAAGTAAAATTATCCATGGCACGCTCTGGTTGAGGCCGTTGCACCAGGTTGATCATCCATCGTTCAAAGTAGAAGCAATGGCGCGATCCAAAAAGCGCGCCATTGATCGCTCTCCGCTGTCCACCTGCAATCGAGCCGCAATGCGTTGATAGAGGGCCGGGTCGTTGATCAACCTTGAAATGGCGTCCGCGAGCGAGTCTGCGTCCACTCGGCGGGCCAAAAGCCCCGTCTCACCGTCGCGGACTTGCTCGATCAGGCCGCCCACAGGCGTGGACACCACAGGGACCCCCGCCCCGAAAGCCGCGGCAGCGACCCCTGACTGGCTTGCCTCCACATGCGACAAGATTACGGCATGCGCTTCCGCGAGCGCCGCCGCGATTTCGTCCGCTGCCAGCCAGCGATTGACGACCTTTGCTCCCAAGGCAGCGAGCCTGCTGCTGGTCACATCCAGCGAGCCCTCGCCGTAAATGTGTGGCTCGATGAGGAGGCCTTGCTTCTGGAGGCGCTCGACCGCGTCAACAAAGAGCGACAGGCCCTTGTAGGGCATGATGCGTCCTAGGAAGAGCGCTTTGAACGGCTCTTGTTGCTTTGGGAGTGCGCGCGTCCGCGAGGGGGCTCCATACGCAAAGTCAGGGTGAAACAAAGTAGTGAGCCGTTCTTGCGGTACGCGTTTCGTTTTCAGGAGCTGCTGCGCGACGGATTCGCTCAATGTGAAAACGCGATCGGCCGTGCGCAGCGGAACATCGAGAAGAGGCTTCACCAGCCCGGTCATATCGCCAGGGTGCATCGAGGCATCGTGGATGATCGTGGCGTACTTGGCCCCCTGCGCTTGGATAGCGGGAGTCAGCAGCGGCGACCAAACATGTGGCATGAGCTCGATCGCGGCCACGATGCGCTCGCGTCGAACATATTCGGCCAGTTGCCGCCGCAGGCGCGGAACGCGCCAGAGGTCGAGCAGGGCTCCTGGTCCGCGCGAAAAGGTGTCGATCGGAAGAAGCCGGATTCCCATGGCTTCGAAATCGCGGAAAGCTTCGTTTTGACGTGAGATGCTGAAGGTTGCGGCGATGTCTGGCCGATCGATCAATGTGCGCGCGGCATCGAGCGCGAACTGGGATATGGCGCCTCGGCGCCCCCAGAATGTGAAGAGAACCCGTCGTTGAGCAGGCATGCCGATTTCTTCCACGACCTCATTGCAATCTTTGTGACGCGGCGTTCGCGCATCGTCGCACATTCCGGTAGCTCACCGGCGCCCGATAACGTATTTCGCGGGATTAACGAAGGCCGGAAGCGACATCCCCCTGAGGCTGGCGCGCCGTTGGCGAGGATGGCGCCGCCTTCTTGTCCTTTGAAAGCTTCGAAGCTGGCATTGCCTCGCCGAGTCGCGCATAGCTTGCCATTAGAATTTTGAGGGCGGGGTCGGTGATCATGGGGTTGGTCGGTTTCATGCCGCGTAACAGGGCGTAAATGACTCAAGCTTTGCTCGCCTCGACTCGCCAGGTTCTCTATCGCGGGCTGGCTTGCGGATTGCGCATCGCGGCTTCCTTCGCGGGCGTGCTTTCTCCGCGCGTGAAAGGAAGTTGCGCTTATCTCGCTGGCTTGATCGATCAGAAGCGATACGCAGAGGTCGATGCCCTGTTCGGACACGTGCTGAGAAAGTTGTCTCGCCGAATTCGTTCGACGTCTGGCCGCCGACGGACCGCCTCCGGCAAAGCGGTAGTGATCGACGCCGCTACCGAACGGTTCGACGCAGCCGGCGACATCGTTGGCAAGGAGGCGTGGACCTATCCGAGCGACGATGCAGCGCGGTTGGTCAGCGTGATCATCCCCTGCTTCAACTATGGTGCGTATCTCGAAGAGGCGATTGCCTCCGTCCGCGCCCAGACGATCAGTTCATGTGAAATCATCATCGTGGATGACGGCTCGACAGATCCTGCCACCCACGCCGTCCTGGATCGGCTATCGAGTGATCCCGCCTTGCGGCTCGTTCGACAGGACAATCAGGGTTTGCCTTCGGCGCGCAACAACGGCATCGCGATCGCCCGCGGTGAATACATCTGTTGCCTTGATGCCGACGATCTCATTGAGCCGACCTATCTTGAGTGTGCAATCAGCATTTTTTGCGCGGATACCTCCGCCGGATTTGTATATTCTCATGTCCGCATGTTCGGCGATGTTTCCGATGTCTGGGAGACGGGCGAGTTCGACATTCAGCAGGCGCTGTTCGGGAATTTCACTTCGGTCAGCGCAGTGTTTCGCCGCGACGACTGGCGGGAAGTCGGTGGGTATTCCCCCGTCATGCGCGGTGGGTTTGAAGACTGGGAATTCTGGATTCGCCTGAGCACGCTCGGGCGCCGTGGCCGCGTTGTTCACCATCCTCTTTTCCTGCACCGACGCCATGGAAGGACGATGACACACGATGCCAAGGATCGGCAGGAGGAGTTGCAGGCGCGAATCCGAACACTCAACCCGCAGATTTTCGAGAGTACCGCCCTGCGCCGGCGCATCGGCCAGGTCGTCGGAAAGCCGATCGACGATGCCTATCCTTTTGCGCAACTGACCTCTGCGATTGCCGAGCCGAACAAGCCGGGATTGCTCGTGGTGTTGCCTTGGCTGCGGCGAGGCGGAGCCGAATTGCTCATGCACTCCGTCCTTCGCGGTTGTCTGCCGGACTGGCACGTCACCATCGTCACGACAGAAGACGATCCTCATCTGATGACGGACGAGTTCAAAACCGTCACCGGGGAGATTTTTCACCTCCACGGGACGATCGATCCGAAAGATCGGCTAACATTCCTTCGACATCTCGCCGTGTCGCGTGGTGTCACCCATGTACTCGCCAGCAGTTCGGCCTGGTTCCTGTCGAGCTTGTCTCGTTTCAAGGACGGCGAGATGGCACATGTCCGGGTTGCAAACATTCTGCACAATGAGGTCCCGGATTCGGTGTTCCGAGCCGCTGTCGCGGCTGGCTCGACGCTCGATCGGCACATTGCGGTGTCGCGCCGGACAGCACAGGCCTTGCTCGCAGCCGATGTCCCCTCGCAACGGATCAGCGAGATCGAAAACGGCATCGACCCCGACGCTTGGCAAGGGGCAGTCGCCCAGCGTGCCATGACCAGAAAGGGTCTTGGAATCTGCGACGCCGACAAGCTTCTCATATGGATCGGGCGTTTTGCACCCGAGAAGAGGCCGGAGGCCTTTGTCGATGTTGTGGCCGCATTGCGTGAGAACGGCGGCTACCGTGGCCTCATGATCGGCGAGGGCCCTCTGGAGAAATCTGTCGATTCCGCCATCGCCAAACGCGGGCTTGCCGCGCATGTCGAACGGCTGGGTCATCGGGCTCGCGATGAGGTCGGGGCGCTCGTCGCCGCTGCGGACATGCTGGTCCTCACCTCGGCCTTCGAGGGGATGCCGCTGGTCGTGCTCGAGGCACTGGCGGTTGGCTGTCCCGTCGCCGCGACCGACGTCGGCGACATCTCCAGCGTCGTGCAGGCGGGTATCAACGGCGTTCTGGTCGACCCCGCTCAACCTTCGGCCCTGGCCGGGGCCGTCGCATCGTTCATGTCTGGGTTCGAGGGGGATGATAGGCGCGCTCGGATCCGGGAGCAGTTCGTCAAAGGGCCCCATACGCTCGCGACGATGCAGGCGCTCTATGTTCAAATGCTGAAGGCGCTTTGACACCCGCGGCATGCGACAGGGCGGGCGCGTGGACCTTGATCATCGGGTTGTTTCGTGATGCTTGCCCGCAGACATCATACGGGATGACGGAATGACCATTCTAGTGACCGGCGGGGCTGGCTACATCGGCAGCCACATGGTGCTTGAACTGCGCGATCGGGGCGAACAGGTCCTGGTCCTGGATAACCTGTCGACCGGGCGGCGCGCAGCGGTTCCTTCCGACGTGCCTCTCGTGATTGGCGACGTGGGCGATTTCGAAAGCGTTCTGAGACTGCTGCGGGATCATCGGGTCCGTTCGATCATCCATTTCGCCGCCCGGATCATCGTACCGGAATCGGTTGCCGATCCTCTGGGTTATTACCTTGAGAATACGATGAAGACCCGCGCGCTGATTGCAGCAGCCGTTGCCGCCGATGTGCGCGAGTTCATCTTTTCGTCGACCGCAGCGGTCTACGGCGATGCTCCGCCGAGACCCCTCGACGAAACGGAGCCGACCAACCCTCTCTCGCCCTACGGCTCGTCGAAGCTGATGAGCGAATGGATCTTGCGCGACACCGCCCGAGCGCATGGGCTTCGCTATGCGATCCTCCGGTATTTCAACGTGGCCGGCGCCGATCCGGCTGGGCGGGCTGGGCAATCGAACCCCAATGCCACGCATTTGATCAAGGTCGCCTTGCAGGCGGCCCTGGGCGAGCGCCCTCATATGGAAGTGTTCGGGCAGGACTATCCGACGCCGGACGGTACCGGCGTGCGCGACTATATCCATGTCTCGGATCTTGCCAGCGCCCATGCTGCCGTTCTCGACAAACTGCGCGACCGCTCCGAAAATCTGCTGGTGAATGCCGGTTATGGCCGTGGCTACTCCGTGAGGGACGTCATCCGTTCGGTGAAATCGGTAACAGGCGTCGATTTCGAGGTTCGCCAAAATCCTCGCCGCCCAGGTGACCCGCCTTCGGTCGTGGCCGATTCGTCTCTGTTGCGACGCGACGTGGGCTGGGAACCCAGGCACGACGATCTCGACACTATCATTCGCCACGCTTATGACTGGGAGCGTCGACGCCCGTACTAGCAGGGAGCCAAAGGCGGCCTCCCAGCCGTCGCGGTTGACATCAACCCTTGAGCGGTATTGAGAGGCTGCCTTCCCGATTTGTGGGGATGGCGGCGACGAGACGCCGAGCCATCGGTTCATTGAGCGAATTCGGAGCAACACTGTTTTGCCCAAGGAGATGACGGTCATCTCGCCCGATCGCCGGGACGAGGATTATTGGCGCGATCTCTGGCGCGAGAGGGAGCTGTTCTATTTCCTCGCCTGGCGTGACCTGCTCGTACGCTACAAGCAGACGATTATCGGTGTGGCCTGGACGGTGCTTCGTCCGCTTGCCTCGATTCTGGTCTACACCTTCGTCTTCGGCATCCTGGCGCAACTCCCGTCAGAGGGCGTGCCTTATACGCTCGTGGTGCTGACGGGCCTCTTGCCCTGGCAACTGTTCTCCCTCGTCCTGATCGTCTCGAGCGACAGCCTGCTGTCAAACTCGCATCTGGTCCAGAAGGTCTATTTCCCGCGGCTGGTCATTCCCCTGAGCTCGGTCGTCGTCTGTGTGGTGGACCACCTTATTTCCTTCCTGCTGGTCTTCGGGCTGATGCTCTGGTTCGGCGTGTGGCCGAAGCCACAATTCCTTCTGTTGCCCTTCGTCACCCTGCTCGCTGTGGCCTGCGCGCTTGGGGTAGGCCTGATCGCTGCTGCGCTGAACACCCGCTATCGCGACCTGAGGCAACTGATCCCGATTCTGCTTCAGGTCGGCGTCTTTATCTGCCCGGTGGCCTATCTCACCAGCCTCGTCTCCCCGAAATGGCAGATGATCTACGCGCTGAACCCGATGGTCGGCATCATCGACGCCTTCCGCTGGTGCATCCTTGGACGCACGGACATCATCTACCCCCCGAGCATTCTGGTTTCGATCGTCTTTGCAGTCGTGTCGGTCGTGATCGGCATCAAGGTCTTCCGCAAGATGGAAGACTCGTTCCCGGACATGATGTGAGCCATGGAATACGCGCTCAGAGTCGAGAATCTCGGCAAGCTCTACGCCATCAACCGCGGTGGCTCGCCGTCGGCGGGTTCCGTTCGCGAGCAATTGGCACGAGGCGTCGACCGCCTGCTCGGCCGCAAGCGCGAAGCCGAAATCGCCTATCCGATCACCGAGGCGGAGGCCGACGCGGCTGCGGCCCGGCAGAAGGAGTTTTGGGCGCTGAAGGATGTCAGCTTCGACGTCCCGGCGGGCGAGCGCATCGGCATCATCGGCGCCAACGGCGCTGGGAAATCGACGCTGCTCAAAATTCTGAGTCGGGTCACCTCGCCCACCGAAGGGCGCGTCGAGATTCGCGGCAAGGTGGCCAGCTTGCTCGAAGTGGGAACCGGATTCCATCCCGAACTGACGGGGCGGGAGAACATCTTCCTCAACGGCGCGATCCTCGGCATGCCGAGGACGGAGATCCGCCGGAAGTTCGACCAGATCGTCGATTTCTCGGGCGTCGAAAAGTTCATCGACACGCCTGTGAAGCATTATTCGAGCGGCATGTATGTCCGGCTCGCCTTCTCGGTGTCGGCCTGGCTCGATCCCGACATCCTCATCCTCGACGAGGTCCTGGCCGTCGGTGACCAGGGCTTCCAAAAGAAGTGCGAAGAGCGGATGCGGGAGCTGACAAAGGACGGGCGGACCGTTCTGTTCGTCAGCCATTCCATGGCGACGGTGAACCAGATGTGCCAGAAGGCGCTCTATCTGGAGAATGGGCGCGTCGTTTCCTACGGGCCCGTGGTCGATATGACCCGGGACTACAATCGCGACGTCATCGAACAGATCGAGACCGCACAGGCCGAGAAATTCGGCTCGGAATGGCGCTGGCACCGTGCGTGCTTCGATCTGCCGGACAACAGAATCGAGGTCCTGAGCGAGCATCCCGGCGCCGTGGAATGCCTGGGCGGTGAAGCAGCCTCCCCAAGCGGCGAGGTCACGGAACTGATCCCGATTGATCGGCCTACTCACTTCACGGTGCGTTATCGGGTGACGCGTGACCTGGAACGCCCACTAATCCCGACCTTCAATTTCTATGATGAAGTTGGAACGATCATATTCGTCGCTCTCCCTGAGACAACGATGCCCGGCGCTGCCGGCGACTATGCGGTCACCTGCGAGTTGCCCGCGTTCCTGCTGAACACGGGGCGCTTCACGGTCAACGCCAATCTCAGCGATTTCCGCGACGACCGAACCACTTATTTCGGCGTCGTTTCCGCATTTCGTATCGAGATCGACGAGCCATCCGATGACGTCGATATGCGACGCCACGGCTTCCGCGCGCCGCTACCCGGCAGTTTTCGTCCGAGGCTGCGTATAGCGCCAGCGGAGAGGCCTGGATCGCAGGTGGTCCCCAAGGCCGGTCTCCGGGCTTCGCGAGCCTGAGAGACCACAGACAGCAGCGGATTGAGCTAGGTCAGGCTTTGGCGCGCGAGCGTTCGATCAGCGGCGTCAGCGCTTCGAAATAGCTCGCCGATTGTCCGACCGGAAACCGCCGCAGCTCCGCAGGCAGGATCTGCAGATCCTCGGCGTCGAAGCGCACGCCGTGCCAGAGCAGGGTTCGGTGCCCGGCGACAAGCATCGTGCCGTCGAAGCCGTGGAACAGCGCCGTCTGATAGGTCAGCGGCTTGACCTCATGGGGGAGATAGCTCGCAAGCCCGGCCTTCTGACTCAGATCTGACCGGACGAAAATGCCGTTCAGCTCGGTGGCCGCCGCCAGCACGTAGCCCTTCTCGAGGCCCAGCTTGTGTAGAGCCGCGAGCGAGCAACCGTGGTGAACGGACGCATCGTCGGCCTGGGCGAACAGGATCTCGGCGGGGATCGTCGGATTGTATTCGACGACGACGATCGCTGGACGACGGCTCTCGAAACCCGCCCACACATGGTAATCGGTGCCGTCGATGTCGATCGACAACACCACAATCTCGCTCGGCGCCCCTGCGCGATCGAGGATGGCATCCAGACCGTCAGCCCCTCGACTACGCACGAAGGCGTTGACGCATGCGATGTCGGGGCGGGCAGCATACCCTCGCACCAGGTCGCCGTGCCGGTCCTTCTCGCCTTCGATGAAGCAGCCGGAATAGCCACGATCGGCAAGCGCGGCACAGTTCGAAAGATGGCGCCCGTCCCAGGCACCGAATTCGACGAAGTAGCCGGTCGGAAGTTCGAGCGCCTTGAGCAGGTGCTCGAGAATCCCATCCTCGCCGCACTGTGAATGCACGTCGCGAGCCCAGTCCAGGAAATGGGGACGGGGACGCAGATCTTCGCGGTCCAGAAGGTAGGGCTTCAAAGGTGATGTCCTCAGGCTGTCGAAAGGGCACAATCGCGCCTGCGCAGCGTTGCTCCCCAAAGCCGCATTTGCTACACGGAGCGGCCTCGTGGCAAGCGGGCAGGCTGCCGCGATCGCCCTGTGACGATCTGGCGATGATGACATGCGGCGAGCCATCGAGGGTTATCGGATAACATAATGCTTCTCAACTATCGCTGGATAAAGGACGCCACCGGCGCATTGGACATCGACTTTGTTAGGCCGCTGGCTCGACATTTCGGAATCGAGACCTTCATCGAGACAGGCACCTACCGCGGGGACACACTCGCGGCGATGCGCAATGCTTTTTCTCGGCTTGTTTCGGTTGAGTTGTCGCAAGACTTCGCCAGGGCAGCGCAACTCCGCTTTGCGGATGATGCCGCAATCAGCGTCATTGAGGCAGACTCGGCTCACGGGCTTCAGCTCGCATTCGATGTCGTCGGCGATGCCCCGGCGCTGATCTGGCTGGATGCCCACTACAGCGGTGGTCCGACCGCAAGAGGTGACGGCAATACGCCGATCCTGGCCGAGATCGATCAGATCATCGGTAGACGGCATGGCCGCGACATCGTCCTCATCGATGACGCGCGCCTGTTCTGGCCGCATCCTGAAGGCTTCCTCGCTCATGACACCTTGTCGGGTTACCCAATGCTCAGCGAGGTGGCTGACAAGTTCGAGCCCTCGCTATCGCAGTATGACGTCTTTTTCTTTGGCGATGCGTTGGCCGCATTTCCAAAAGGCCGACTTGAGCCTAGCGAAGTGCTGCTGGCCTGCACGCGCAGCCGGCTCGCCCCTCCGGCAGGGCCCGTGGATCGGCAGATCGAATCGGCGATCAGTTCGGCCGCTTCTGCTGAACGCGCTGCTCTCGCCAACGTCGCTGCTCTCATCGAATCCCAGCGCGACTATGGGCTCGGCGGTCACTACTATTACTGGCGAGGGCTGTTGCGCGAGACCGAAGCGGATTTGGCAGGCGCCGCAGCCGACTTCGACTTTGCCGCACAGTGCGCCGTCGTGCCGAGCGAGCGCAGGATCACAAAACCGACCTGATGCGGCGCGAAACGACTTGGCTTGACGGCATCGAGGCTTTACAGGCCTGCCCCTTAGTTCAGACAGGATAATCCATCCATGGCCGGGCGTTTCGGTCGCCTCGTGAGGCGTGTACCTGCGCTGTTCAGTTCGACGCGTCAGCTTGCAGGCAAGAATGCAGAACTCGAGGGCAGGCTATCGGCCTTGAGTGAAGAGGTCCAACGGCTCAGCCTCGTCGAAGCGGAATTTAACCGCTGGCGCGAGCTTGAGTCCATCGTGAAGCCGTTGCTGGAGTTGTCGGCGTCCGAGCGCCAGAAAATCCTGTCGACGGATCGAGGGCAATACGACGTCGGTACTCAGAACTCGCAGATTCGCGACCGATGGGTCGCGCAGGTGCTGGCGGGCATGCCGGCAGGCTGGCGGCTGCTCGACGCGGGTGCAGGCGAATGCCAGTACAAGAAGCACTGTGGCCACCTCGACTATGTCGCGCAGGACGTCGCAGTCTATGATGCGACAAATTCAGTCGGTTTCCAAAACCCCGGTTGGAGCTTCTCGCAAATCGACATTGTCTGCGATATTGTCGATATACCTGAGCCAGACGCCTCTTTCGATGCTGTCCTCTGCACCGAGGTTCTCGAACATCTGCCCGATCCTGTTCGCGCCCTCGACGAGCTCGTGCGTCTGCTCAAGCCAGGCGGAGTGCTGGTGACGACGGCTCCATTCTGGAGCATGACGCATCAGGCGCCCTTCCATTTCGCGACCGGTTTCAACCGGTTCTTCTATGAGCATCACTACGAGCGCTTGGGGCTCGACATCGTCGAGTTGACACCCAACGGCAACTACTTCGAGAGCGTCGGCCAGGAAGTGAGGCGTCTCAATGAAATGGCGCAGAAATTTGCCGATACAAAGCTCGACGGGTATGAGGTCTATGCGGTTCAGATGGTGCTGGCGCTCGTGCAAAGGCTCGCCGCGCTCGATAACGGCAGCGACGCCATGCTGAACCATGACCTTCAGGTCCGCGCCGTTAAGCGCAGGAATGGTTGAAGCACTGCCATGTCCACAATCACCGTTCGCCTGATCGGCGGGCTCGGCAACCAGCTGTTCCAATATGCGGCGGCGCGCGCGCTTGGCTTGCGCCGCTCAGCGCAGGTGAAACTCGACCTGTCCGGTTTCGAGAGCTATGGCCTGCGCCGCTACGAACTCGGAGCCTATCCGATCGCCGCAGCCGTGGCGACGGCGAGCGAATTGGCGGCCGTCGGGGCGGACAAGCCTGCGCCGCGACTTCTCGGGCGCGTGATCGGTCGTCTGAAGCCCCGATCCGCGCATCACTATCGCGAACCACATTACCGCTATGATCCGCAACTGGCCCAGCAGCCCCTGCCGATGTTGATGGACGGCTACTGGCAGAGCGAGCTGTATTTCGCCGATATTGCCGGCGTGCTGCGGCTGGAGCTGACCCCGAGCGATCCGCTCGAGCCCTCCAATGCCGAAGTCGCTGACAAGATTGGTCGGAGTAACGCCGTCTCGCTTCACGTTCGTCGCGGCGACTACGTCAGCAACGCCCATACGAACTCCTATCATGGGGTGTGCTCGCTCGATTATTATCGTGCCGCCATTGCGCATATCCAGGCGAGAGTCGCAGGCGCCCATCTCTTCGTCTTCTCGGACGACCATGACTGGACGCGCGAAAACCTGAAATTCGATCTCCCCATGACCTATGTCACGGCCAATACCGCCGACAGAGGTTTCCGCGACCTGCAATTGATGTCGCTGTGCAAGCATCACGTCATCGCGAACTCCTCCTTCAGCTGGTGGGGCGCCTGGCTCAATCCATCGGCAGACAAGATCGTTGTCGCGCCCTCTCGCTGGTTTGCCGGTGGCGAAAACGATACGCGCGACCTGCTGCCTGCAAGTTGGGTGCGTCTGTGAGCCTGCCGACCGTCAGCGTCATCATGTCGGTCTATAATGGGGCCGAGCTGGCGCCGGCTGCGGTCCGGTGCATTCTCGATCAGAGCTTCGCCGATTTCGAACTGATCGCGATCGACAACGGCTCGTTCAAGGACGATACGCGCGCCGTCCTGAACCGGATTGTCAACGAAACGGGTGACCGGCGGCTGCGGGTCGTCGAACTCGACCAGAACATCGGCCTCGCCGGCGCACTCAATCACGGCATCGGCCTGGCTCGAGGGCGTTATATCGCGCGCCAGGACCATGACGACCTGTCCGCGCCGACCCGGCTGGAGAAACAGGTCCGCTTTCTCGATGCAAATCCAGGCTGCGGTCTTCTGGGCACGCGCGCCGAGATCTGGGTCGGAGATGAACCGACCGGCCGCTATCATGACCATCCCCTCGACAACGGCACACTCCAGGTCGATCTCTTGGTCAACAACCCGTTCGTGCACTCATCCGTCATGCTGCGCCGCAGCGCGCTGGACGAGGTCGGGCTCTACACGATGGACCCGCGGCGTCAGCCGCCCGAAGATTTCGAACTGTGGTCGCGCATCGCGCGGGCTTTCGAGGTTGCCAACCTTCCGGAGCGGCTCCTGGCTTATCGAGAGATGCCCGCGAGCATGTCGCGCGACGGTGCCAACCCGTTTCTCGAGAAGCTGCTGCTGCTTTGCGCGGAGAACATCGCCTGGTGGAATGGGCTGGAGAGGCCCGACCAATCCTGCCGTGACGCGGCCGCCCTGCTTCACGCTGCATACGAGCACGTGTCGTTGACGGCGGACATCGCAGCGATCTGTGCACGTGTGGACGGGGCCTGCGCCGCTATCGCCACCAAGTTCGGCTCGGCGGATGTCGATCCACGCCGCGAGCAGGTTCTGGCCAATCTGCGCCATCACTTCATGCACGCTCGCAAGTTGCCCGACTGGACGAAGTCGCTGATATCCCTCAGCCGAAATCTCCCCGTACCGGCTGCCTTGAAGAACTGGGCGAAAGCCCGCCTTTCACGATAATTTCGAAGAGTCGAGCCACCATGCGCCTCTTGCTCGCCTGTGAGTTCTACTATCCGAGCCGCGGCGGCGTGCAGGAGGTCATGCGTCAGCTCGCTGAGCGCTTCGTGGCGGCGGGACACGACGTGACCGTCTGCACGTCACGCCTGATCGAGCGCGATTCCAAAATCCACAATGGCGTGAAGATCGAAGAGTTCGACATTGCCGGGAACCGTGCCAATGGTCTCAGAGGCGAGACCGAGCGCTATGTGAAGTATCTCAAGGCTTTTGACGGCGACGCGATCCTCATCAAGGCCGCTCAACAATGGACTTTCGATGCGGCATGGCCGGCACTTGATGAGATCAAGGCGCGCAAAGTTTTTATCCCTTGCGGGTTTTCAGGCCTCTATGTGCCTGATTACAAGACGTATTTCGAGGAGCTTCCGGCCATCCTGGCCAAGTTTGACCGCCTGATCTTCTATGCCGAGCGCTATCGCGACGTTGATTTCGCACGGGCTCACGGGCTGGAACAACTGTCGTTCCTGCCCAACGGCGCCAGCGACATCGAGTTCGCCATGCCGCCCAAACCCGGCATTCGCGCCAGGCTCGGCATCCCTGACGACGCACTCGTCGTCGCCACTGTTGGCACGCCGATCAATGCGAAGGGTCACAGCGAGCTGGCACAAGCCTTCGCACGCCTCGATCCAAAGGGACGGACCCTTGCCCTGATCCTGAATGGCCAGTGGCCGCTGCCTCCTGCACCGCCGGAGACAAGCTGCGAGCAGGAACTCGGCGGCGACGACAACTCGGACGGCGCCGATTCCACGCCCCCGTTGGTGATTGCGAATTCGCCTGAGGCGCATCGTGATCCAGCCAGCGGGCTGTCCGCCATCGTCTCGCGCGCCCTGCGCATGCTCCAGAAGTACGGCCTCAAGGCGTTCGCGATCCGGACCGGACAATGGATTTTCTACCGCACGATGTGGGTCCTGCGTGGACTTGCCAGCCCATTCTTGCGTCTCTCTCACGCCTTGCATCGGAAGGTTCGCGAGGTCGTCACCCCTGATCGCCCGCTGCCGCCGCTGCCCAAAACGATCGAAGATTACATTGCGGAAGCCTCGGCGCAGCCCGACAAAATGGTCATCAAAACGAATCTCCCCAGGGCCGAGTTGATCGAGACCTTCTTCGCGGCTGATCTCTTCGTGTTCGCCTCGAACATCGAATACTCGCCGCTAGTACTCTTCGAGGCTGGTGCGGCCGGTCTGCCCTATCTGACGGTTCCGGTCGGCAATTCTGACGAGATCATTCGTTGGACCGGCGGTGGCGAGCTGTGCCCTGCGGACAAGGACGAGCGCGGTTATACGCGCGTCGATCCCATCGTCCTCGCGGAACGCATCCAGGTCCTGCTCGATGATCCGGAGCGGCGGCGGCAACTTGGCGAGGCGGGGCGCGCCTCCTGGCGCGACACTTACAACTGGGCCGCGATCGCGCCCAGATATGAAGCGATCCTGCGAGGCGACAGCGGGCAGGGCGTAGAGGGCCTTTCTGGCTCCTCCCTCGCGAAAGGCACGTCATGACAGTTCCGCCAACGGCGCCCGATCCGGCCCCTCAAGGTCCGCTGCGGACGGCACTTGCGCGTTTCAAAGGAGCCGTTCTCAGGTACGCTCTGCAGGCGTCGGGAGAAAGGCAATATATTGAGCGGACTTTAGCAGAAAAGCAGTATGTCGAAAGCGCTCTGGCCGAGCGCGATTTCGTCGAGCGGTGCCTCGCCAATCGGAATCGCATTTCCGAAATCATGCACCTGCCGGCCTATGTCGACAACGTATTGACTGAACGATACTGGCTCGAAGATGCTCTTCGAGAGAAGGACTTTGTCACTCGGGCGCTTGACCAGCGGCGCGGCGAAGCGCGTGCCACTGGGCAGTTCGATGCTGACCTCGCCGAGTTCCGGGCCAAGGACCAGACTGCCGGCAAGCGCTTTCATATCAGCGACGAAGACCTGCTGCCCCAACTTGCCGACCGGACGGAGAGCACTCCCTTTGACCGGCATTATCTGTACCACCCCGCCTGGGCAGCGCGCATTCTCGAGACGACAAGACCGAAGGAGCATGTCGATATCGGCTCCATCCTTCAGTTCGCGACGATAACCTCGGCCTTCATACCGACGACGTTCTTCGACTTCCGGCCTGCCCCGCTCGAACTGACAGGCCTTTCATCCAGCGCGGCAGATCTCACCGCCTTGCCGTTCCCCGACGGTTCGATCTCCTCGCTCTCATGCATGCACGTGCTCGAACATATCGGCCTCGGCCGCTATGGCGACCCGATCGATCCCGATGGCGACCTGAAGGCCATTCGCGAGCTCGTTCGTGTGCTGGCACCGGGAGGGAATCTTCTGGTCGTGACGCCTGTCGGTCGCAAGCGCATCCAGTTCAATGCGCACCGCATCTATGACCACGAAGAATTCGCCTCCTACTTCGCGCCGCTGGAGCTCGTCGAGTTCGCATTGATCGAGGAGTTCGGAGAGCGCGGCCCGATCACGAACCCGCCGGCGGAACTGGCGCGCGCTCAATCCTACGGATGCGGTTGCTTCTGGCTGCGGCGAAAGGCATGACAGCGGCCCGTAGCCTTGCCTGCCGCACATCCGAAAACCAACGAAAGCTCTCTTCATGACAGCCAGCCGACAGCCGCTGTTTCCTTTCGAGAAGACGCTCGCCGGACGTAGGCATTTGGTCACGGGCCACACCGGATTCACGGGCGGCTGGCTCACGCTTTGGCTAAAGCTGATCGGCGCCGACGTCACCGGTTTGGCGCTCGATCCCTATACCACGCCGAATCTGTTCTCGGCGGCTTCCGTGGCCGACGGCATCTCATCGGTCATCGGTGATATCCGCGATGCCGAGACGGTGAGGGACGCGGTCGCACGAGCGGCTCCGGAGGTGATCTTCCATTTGGCGGCACAGCCGCTGGTCTCGCGCGCGTTTGAAGATCCTCTCGAAAGCTTCGCTACGAACGTGCTGGGCACGGCCCATGTCCTCGAAGCAGCCCGCATGACACCGTCCGTGAAAGCAGTCGTCTGTATCACGACGGACAAGGTCTATGCGGATCAGGGCTGGCACTGGGGATACCGCGAGACCGATGCCCTTGGAGGCAAGGACCCTTACAGCGCATCAAAGGCTTGCACGGAGATCGTGGCGGCATCCTATCGTGCCACCTTGGCCGCTCGCGGCAACGGGGTGCGGATCGCGACGGCGCGCGGTGGTAACATCATTGGAGGCGGGGACTGGTCCGACAACCGGATCGTCCCGGATTTCGTTCGCGCCACCCTGGCCGGCCAGGGCCTGACCATCCGGAATCCCGAAGCAATCCGCCCATGGCAGCACGTGCTGGCTCTGGTGCACGGCTACATGGTTCTGGCGCATAATTTGTTGACGGTCCCGGATACGGACGCGAACTGGAATTTCGGTCCTCGCAGCGACGAGATGAAGCCGGTCTCCGAGTTGCTCGAAGCCTTGCAGGGCCGGTGGAAGGCGATCCCGATTACGATCACCCCAGGAGCCTTCCCCGAGACGCATTTCCTGCATCTCGACAGCACCAAGGCCCGCCGCGTATTGGGGTGGAAGCCACCGGTCGAGTTCGCGGATACGGTTGCCTTGACGGTGGATTGGTATCGTAGGCAGTCGGAGGCGCCCTCCAAAACGCGCGAGATCACGCTTGAGCAGATTTCAGGTTATCGCGCCGGGCTTCGTGCATAGATCCAATGTCAGAAACAGTTCTTATCACCGGTGCATCCGGCTTCGTCGGCGGCCACCTTACCCGGCTTTGCCTCTCGCGCGGTTACGAGACGATCGCGGTCGTCCGTCCCGGCCGCGCAGCCGCCGTGCAGGCCGGCGCTCGCGCGGTTGAGGCCGAACTCTATGACGATGCGGTCATCGCCGGCATCGTTCGCGCAGCAAACCCCACCATCATCATACATCTCGCCGCTTATGGGGTCGCGCCGCGCGATCGTGACCCGCTTATGATGCAGCGGGTCAATGTCGACCTCGGGGCCGCCCTGGTTCGGAGCGCGGCGGAATGCGGCGCCGTAGTCGTCTCCGCGGGAAGCAATTCGGAGTATGCCGAGGCCGTTGATGTCCTGCGTCTTGACGAACGCGCCTCGCTGGACACCCGCAATCTCTACGGATCGTCGAAGGCGGCAGGAGGTCTGCTTGCGTTGGCGACGGCATCTGCCCTGCGCGTGCCGATCCGCCATATGCGTGTTTTCAACATATATGGTCCTGACGAAGCGCCGCACCGCCTCCTGCCGAGCCTGATTGCGCAACGCGACGGTACGGGCAGGATTTCGCTGTCGGAGGGGCGGCAAGTTCGAGATTACCTGCACGTCGAGGATGTCGCGGCGGGGCTTCTTGTAACGGCGGACCGACTTCGAAGCGGGGCTCTCGCCGGGACCGACGTGCTCAATCTCTGCACGGGTGTTGGCATCAGCATCCGTGAATTCGTGACGCTGGCTGCGCAGTCTCTGGGAATCGCCCCGGAGCGCCTCGGCTTCGGCGATCTTCCCATGCGCCCGGACGAGATCGCTCGCCTCGTCGGCAATCCCGACCGAATGAAATTTGATCTCGGCTGGGCCCCGATTTATGTTCCCGCCACCGGAATCCGGGCGGTGATCGGCGACTATGCGGCCCTTCGAAGGGAACCGCGGGCAAGGCGAGCAGGGGTAGGTCAGTGAAGGTTGTCATTCTCGCAGGCGGTTTCGGCACGCGCCTCTCGGAGGAAACGGACGTAAGGCCCAAGCCGCTCGTCGAAATCGGCGGGAAGCCGATCCTCTGGCATATCATGAAGATGTATGAAGCTGCCGGCCTGACAGATTTTATTATCTGTTGCGGTTATAGGGGGCAGATGATCAAACATTATTTTGTAAATTACTTTATGGAGAACTACGACATCGAGGTTGACCTCGGTGCAAACAAACTAAAGTTCCTCGGGCATCCGAGCGAGCGCTGGAAAGTGACGATGGTCGATACCGGCGCCGACAGCATGACCGGTGGCCGGGTCAAGCGTGTTGCGCACTTGCTCAATAACGAGACCTTTTGCCTGACCTACGGCGACGGTGTTTCCGATGTCGATCTCGCCAAGGTCATAGCGCACCACCGCGAGAATGGCCGGGCGGCAACGATTACTGCGGTGCCGTCGCCAGGACGCTTTGGCATTTTGGAGCTCGAAGGCTCCGCAGTAGCGAATTTTCGCGAGAAGCCGGCCAACGAAATGGGCTGGATCAATGGCGGGTTCTTTGTTCTGGAGCCGTCTGTTCTCGATCTCGTAACATCCGATGCGACGGTATGGGAACGAGAGCCGCTGGAAGCCTTGGCCAAGACGGGCCAGCTTTCGGCGTACCGCCATACGGGCTTCTGGCGGCCCATGGATACTCTGCGCGACAAGCGGGACCTCGAGGGCATGTGGGCGAGCGGCAAGGCACCCTGGAAACTCTGGTCGTAGACTTCCGCCATCCGAGGGCATTTCGCTCGTCGTTGATCAACGCTTTTGGAAAGAGTTCAAGTTCGATGCTTAGCAAGATTGCGCAGATGTTTCGCGGAACATCGCAGCCGCCGGAGCCGCCTCCGCACGCGTCTCTGACGGCAAAGATCGATGAATTTCCGCGAGATCTGCATCTTGGCTGCGGAGGGCGTCGAGCGCCGGGTTTTTGTAATGTCGACATCACGCCGCAGGACTCTGTCGATATCTGCGACAACGTGGTTACACTTCAGCGGTTTCCCGACAATTATGCCAACTCGATCTATGCTTGCCATGTGCTGGAGCACTTCTCCCACGCCGAGGCGCCCGAGGTTCTGAAGACATGGTTTCGGGTGCTGGCACCGGGTGGAACGATCCGGATATCGGTTCCCGATATTGACCGGATCGTCAAAATCTACGTCAAGAATTGGGAGCACTTCCAGAAGGACGGCCATTCGCCTTGGATTGGTCTTCTGTACGGCGGCCAGACGGACCAGTACGATTTCCATAAGACAGGCTGGAACTTCTGCTGGATGTCTCACATCATGCGCGGCATCGGCTTCGTCGATATGCAGGAGTACGCGCATGAGCCACATTTCATCGCCCCTGGCTTCTGGGACAATTCGCTGGCTCATGAGCCGTTCGGTGAATTCCTGTCGTTGAACTTGCTGGCTAGAAAGCCGAAGGCGGATGGCTGATTGCGATCTTGCCGGATGCGAGCATGGCGATCGTAGGATCTGAGAGCGCCGTTCTGCTCTAAGCTCGGCGGTGGATCCTGCGACGACACGGATCGGCGATGACCTTCTCCAACCTTCACAACCACGGCTTCATCCGCCTCGCCTGTGCCGCGCCACGGCTGAAGGTTGCCGATCCCGCCTTCAACCTCGCCGAGACGGTGCCGCTGCTGCGCCGGGCGGATGAGGGTGGGGCTTCGGTCGTACTCTTTCCCGAGCTCGGACTCAGCGCCTACGCGATCGACGATCTTTTGCTGCAGAGCGCACTGCTCGATGCGGTGCTGGCTTCCCTCGCGGGTTTGGTCGAGGAGAGCCGCAGCCTGCGCGCGGTCGCCGTTGTCGGCGCGCCGCTGCGGGTTGACGGGCGGCTATTCAATTGCGCCGTGGCGATCCATCGCGGCCGCATCCTCGCCGTCGTCCCGAAGACCTATCTGCCGAACTACCGCGAATTCTACGAACGCCGCCAGTTCGCCTCGGGGGAGCGCGCCGGCGTCACCTCGATCCAGCTTTGCGAGCAGGATGTGCCCTTCGGCACCGATATCCTGCTGACTGCTTCCGACGTTCCCGACCTCGCGATCCATATGGAGATCTGCGAGGATGTCTGGATGCCGGTGCCGCCGAGCTCGTTTGCGGCGCTCGCCGGCGCGACGGTGCTGCTCAACCTCTCGGCCTCCAACGTCACCATCGGCAAGTCGGACTGGCGCCACACGCTCTGCAAAGCCCATTCCGGCCGTTGCATCGCGGCCTATGCCTATTCGGCGGCGGGGCCCGGCGAATCCACCACCGATCTCGCCTGGGACGGGCAGGCGATGGTCTATGAGAATGGCGCGCTGCTGGCGGAAGCGCAGCGCTTCGCCGCTGAGCCGCAACTGATCTTTGCCGATATCGACCTGGAGCGGCTGGCGCTCGACCGCATCCGCATGAACACCTTCGGCGACAATGCCGATGCCTTGCGCGATCGCCTGGCGTTCCGCCGCGTCTCCTTCGCGCTCGAGCCGGATCGCGAGACGGATCTCGGCCTGATGCGCGAGGTCGAGCGCTTCCCCTTCGTCCCGAGCGACGACGCAAGGCTGAACGAGCTCTGCTTCGAGGCCTACAACATCCAGTCGCACGGCCTGCGCAAGCGGCTGCAGAGCGCGCATGTCGAGAAGCTCGTCATCGGTGTTTCCGGCGGCCTCGATTCGACGCAGGCGCTGCTGGTCGCCGCCGACACCATGGATGCGCTGGGCCTGCCACGGGCGAACATCCTCGCCTATACGCTGCCCGCCTTCGCCACCAGCGCTGGCACCAAGACCAATGCCTGGCGGCTGATGAAGGCGCTCGGCGTCACCGCGGCCGAGATCGACATGACGCCGGCCTGCCGGCAGATGCTGGTCGACATCGGTCACCCCTTCGCCGAGGGCGAGCCCGTCTACGACATCACCTTCGAGAATGTGCAGGCGGGCGCGCGGACCTCGCTGCTGTTCCGCCTCGCCAACCAGAACAATGGCCTCGTCCTCGGCACGGGCGACCTCTCGGAGCTGGCGCTCGGCTGGTGCACCTATGGCGTCGGCGATCACATGTCGCATTACAACGTCAACGGCTCGGTCTCGAAGACGCTGATTCAGCATCTGATCCGTTGGGTCGCGCAGTCGGATCGCTTCGGGCCGGATGCTTCGGCGGTGATGGAGGACATCCTGGCGACCGAAATCTCGCCGGAGCTCGTCCCGGGCGACGGAGACAAGCCGGCGCAGAGGACCGAGGATTTCGTCGGCCCCTACGCCTTGCAGGATTTCAACCTGTTCTACACGACGCGCTACGGTTTCAGGCCGAGCAAGGTCGCCTTCCTCTCGCAGCATGCCTGGGCGGATGCGGCGCGTGGCGACTGGCCGCCGCATATGGAAGCCTCGAAGAAGCTCGCCTACGATCTCGCGACGATCAAGAAATGGCTGCGCGTCTTCGTCCGGCGCTTCTTCGAGACGAGCCAGTTCAAGCGTTCGGCGGTGCCCAACGGCCCGAAGGTCTCCTCAGGCGGCTCGCTCTCGCCGCGCGGCGACTGGCGCGCGCCGAGCGACGCCTCCGCCGCCGCATGGCTGGCCGATCTGGAGCGCATCCCGGATTAGCGCCGGGGCATTCCGGAACGCTGCTTTGCACCACCTGCTTGCACAAGCACCGAAAGCCCCGACCGGCCTTGAGGCCGCGGGATTCTCGAGCTTGAAGCGTATCCGAGGGGATGCGTGGGACGAGGTGGCGTCGCAGTCGACGGCTGCGTGCCGATGTCGATGTCGAACGTCGTGTCGAGGCAGCGTCGTCGGCCGCCGCCTCGTCCCGCGCGCAGGTCTTTGATGCCGCCAGATCGCCTTCTGGTTATCCGTGCCACGGGTCGCGCGGCCTGACTCACCCGCGCGATGACGATCTGCGCCTCCGCCGCCTCGGCCCGCAACGGCCTCGAATGGCGAAACCCGCAACCCCGCCCGGCCGCACGATGCCTCGCGACAGCCCCCTTGGTCGGGCGGAGTGAGAGGAGGATAGGCATGGGTTCGGGCTGCGGGGATAAGTTTTCGCGGGAGCCGCGACGCCTCTTCCCTTCTCCCGGATGGGAGAAGGTGGCGCGGAGCGCCGGATGAGGGTCTGCCGGTGCAGCAAAAGGGTGCCACGGCTCCGTTCCACTTCAACGATCAGCGGCGGTCCCTCACCCCTGCCCCTCTCCCATTTGGGAGAGGGGGTCCCCGCACATTCTGCTGAAGCGGCCCGCGCGGCGGTGGGGGCCGCTGGCCCGAAGCTTCTCCCGGCCAGCAGGCGCGGCTCGCCGCAAGCGAAAGCCAGGCCCAATCCGCGATTCGGCGAGTCCAGGAGATCGATCCGCGCTGGCAACCGCCGGCGAGCATGTCGGAAGGGATCGAGGGCGCGATCCTGAGTAATCAGGCCGCACTCCGACAGGCGGCAGCGCGCCTGCGCGAACTGAGCGGCAGAGGGATCGGCGAAGGGCCGTTTGCGCGGGAGTCGATTCCAGCACGAGGACCAGGAAGGATGCGCGAAAGTGAGCAGAGGGAGATCGAGTTCATCGGCCGCTTGTTCGGTTGCCACACTTGCGGCACCACTGAGTCCGGGACAGCAAACGGGCGATTTATCGGAGATCACCAACTACCTAGCTCGATGAGCCCTGCAGGGGCCGGTCAACGAATACTGCCCCACTGCAAATCCTGCAGTGCGAAGCAAGGTGGGTTCGTTAATTCATTCAAAGGTAGGCGATGATGAATATTCAAAGAATTCAACCGAACAATGGAATCATCTTCGTTTGCGGTGATGGAGACGTTGAGGTGCCCTATGATCAGATCGATCCCAAAACATCGCTCGTCGCAGCGTCCCGCACGATGCTGATCGTGTGCGTTCTGGCCGAGGTCGAGGGCGAAACTGAACTGACTTTCGGCCGCAGCAGCGAAGTCGATCCCGGCTGGCCACCGGGATTCGTCGGGGCGATTGCAACTCCGACGCGGCGATTGATCATTCACGACGTGAACAATCAGGTCATAGCGCAGCAGTCGAACGTCCCCGACATCACGCGTCTGCGAATCTGGTTCAGCCATCCGCGCTGGCCGGAGCGGGTGCTGATCGGAGTCGACTGACGCTCCGGCAGGCGTCAGGACCGCCCGCCATCCACCGATAGGACCTGCCCGGTGATCCAGCCCGCTTGTTCGCTCAGGAAGAACAGGGTCGCCGCCGCGATGTCCGCTGGTGTGCCGAGCCGGCGGGTGTGGATGCCCTCGACCAGGCGCTTCTGCCCCTCGGGTCCATAGCTCTCCCATTGCCGCTCGGTCGCCGGGTTGGAGCGCACGAATCCGGGCGCCACCGAATTCACGGTGATGCCGTGCGGCCCGAATTCCCATGCGAGCTGCTTGGTCAGGCCGACCAGCGCATGCTTGGCCGAGGAATAGGCCTGGATGCCCGTCAGGCTCGGGCGCAGGCCGGCGCCCGACGAGATCGTCACGATACGGCCATGGCCGGTGGCTTTCATCGCCGGCGCGGCCGCCTGCGCCAGGAAGAAGGCGGCATCGACATTGGCGGCGAAGATCACCCGCCAGTCGGCTTCCGAAATCTCCTCGATCGGCCGGCCGACCTGCCCGCGCACCCCGCCGGCGGCATGGACGAGAAGCTCGAGCCGGCCGCTCTGCGCGACGATGCCGTCGATCAGGGCGGCAGCGCCTTCGGCCGAGCCGAGATCAACGGCATGCGGGATGGCACCGATCGCGGCCGCGGTGGCGGCGACGCCTTCGGCGTCGATATCGGCGAGATGGACGGTGGCACCGGCCTCGACCAGTGCGGCTGCGATGGCGCGGCCGATGCCCTGCGCTGCGCCGGTGACGAGCGCTATGCGGTTGTCAAAACGGATCTGCATCTGTCGATCAGCACTTTCAGTGTCTCGAAGGATTGCGGCCGCCGGCCGCCCTCGACGTCATGGATCAGGGCAACGAGCGTCTCGGTCGCCGGTGTCGGCACGCCCGCCTCGCGCCCGAGCGCGGCGATGATGCCGATCTGCGGATCGACCTCGGTCTTGCGCTTGCGCACGGCAAGATCGCGCCAGATGCCGGAATGGGTCTTGGCCGTCTTCGCGGTGTAGTCGGCGAGCCAGGCGATGGTCTCGATCTGCGGATATTCCGGCTGGCCCGGCGCGAACACCATCGGGTCGAACTCGCCGAAGCCGAGCGTCTTGACGCCGCGCGCGGCGGCGACCGCCGCGACTTCCTGCCCGAGCGCCAGCCAGACGACGAGGCGCTGCGGATCGGCGAAGTTCGCCGACATCGAATCTCCGGTGAGCGCCGTGCCGAACAGCATCGCGCCATAGGAGAGCTTGCCCCAGAGATAGCCCCAGATATTGGTCGTCAGGATCGAGGCCGGCTCGAAGGCGAGCATCAGCTTGTGCATCTCGATCGCGCGCGGCGTGATCTGCCCGTCGATCTCGCCGACGACGACGGCGCCGGCATTGCCGTAGAGGATCTCGCCCGGCCCGTGCCAGTCGGCCCCGAAATTGACGAAGCAGCCCATGGTCCGCTCCGCACCGACCTGCGCGGAAATGGCGATCTCGTTGAGCCCGTTCTGCGCCGAGAGCACGAAGCCGTCGTCTGCGAGATGGGGCGCGAGCGCGGCGGTCGCCGCTTCGGTCGCGCCGGCCTTCACCGCCAGCACGATGCGCTTGTAGGTGCCGGTCAGCTCGGCCGGCGTCACTGCCGGAATGACCTGCCTGAATTCCTCGATCGGGCCGGTGATCGAGACCCCGGTCGTGCGGCAGGCCTCGACATGCTCGGGCACGATGTCGACGAGCAGCACCGGAACGCCGGCGCGGGCCCAATAGGCGCCGAGCGTGCCGCCGATCGCGCCGGCGCCCCAGATCAGGATGGGTTCTTCCGTGCTCATGCCTGCCCCGCGATCTCGACCTCGCCATGGGTCGCGACATGGACGAGCCCGTCCGGCGTCACCCAGCCGCGATACATGCCGTCCGTGTTGTAGGGGGCGACGATCGCACCGCCGGCGTCGATCGCAACGAGCCCCGCGCCGATCTCATGGGCGGTGAGCTCGGCCAGGACCGCGTTGCTCGCCTCCTCGAGCGGCAAGCCCTTGTAGGCGATGAGCGAGGCCAGTTCGTGCCCGACGCAGTAGCGGATGAAGTACTCGCCCTTGCCGGTGCCGGAGACGGCGCAGCGTCCGTCGCGGGCATAGGTGCCGGCGCCGATGATCGGTGAATCGCCGACGCGTCCGACCGGTTTGTTGGTGTAGCCGCCGGTCGAGGTCGCGGCCGCGAGATGGCCTTGGCTGTCGAGGGCGACGGCGCCGACCGTGCCGTGCTTTTCCGCCTCGCTCGCCTGGGACGCGGTGCCGACCAACTCGCGGATCTTCATCGCGGAGAGGTTCTTGCGGCGGCGCTCGGTCGAGAAATACGAGTTCTCGACCGTGTCGAGCCCTTCATGCGCGGCGAAGGTGTCGCCGGCCGCGCCCGCCAGCAGCAGCGGGTCGCCGCGCAGCATCAGGGCCTTCGCGGCGCTGATGGGATTGCGGATGCGCTTGACGCCGGCGAGCGCGCCCGCCGCCAGCGTCGCCCCGTCCATGATCGAGGCGTCGAGCTCATGCTCGCCGTCGCTGTTGAAGGCCGCGCCGTGGCCTGCGTTGAAATGCGGGGAATCCTCCATCACCCGCACGGCCGCCTCGACCGCGTCGACGGCACTGCCGCCCTTGGCCAGGATCGCCCAGCCGGCGCGCAGGGAGGCCGCGAGATCGGCCCGGGCCTCGGCCCATTCGGCCGCGGTCATTTCGGATTTGGGCAGCGTGCCGCAGCCACCATGGATGGCGAGAGCGATGGTCATGATGGAAAGTCCCGGATCTGTTCGAGCCCGTCATGCCCACCCTTGTGGCGGGCATTCAAGCCTGCGCCATGGCGCGCAACGAGCGAAGGCATGGGTGGTCGGAACGAACGCGACCACCCATGCGTTAGCGGAGCCTCACTTCTTGGCGGGCTTGATGTCCATCGCCAGCGTGTCCTCGTCTACGCGCGGGGCAATCGTGACCTTGTCCTTCTGCATGGCCCAGGCCGAGCCCACAGCGACGATCGGCAGGCGCGGGCGATCCTTGGCGACGATGGCATTGGCGTCGGAGAGCAGCTTGTTGCGCTTGGTTTCGTCGAGCTCGACCGCGGCGTCCTCGATCAGCTTGTCGAGCTCGGCGTTCTTGTAGCCGAGCACGTTGAAGGCGCCGAGCTTCTTGGCCGGGTCGTTGGAATGGACGACCGAGGACAGCGTGTAGTTGGCCTCGCCGGTCAATGTGCCCCAGCCGGACATGGCGAGCGAGTACTCGGCGCGGGTGCGGGCCGGGAAGAACACGGCCGCCGTCTGGGCGTTGGCGGTCACGTCGAGGCCGATACGGGCCAGCATCTGCGCCACAGAAGTGCCGACCTGACGGTCGCCCGGCAGGCGGTCATTGGTGAAGGAGAAGGTCGTCTTGAAGCCGTTGGGGTAACCGGCCTCCTCGAGCAGCTTCTTGGCTTTGGCGATGTCGACCTTCAGCGGCGGGAGGCTGGAGTTGAAGCCGGCGATGCTCGAGGTGACCAGCTGGTTGACCGGCGCACCGAGGCCTTCCATCGCGATCTCGACCAGCGCCGGACGGTCGATGGCGAGATCGATCGCCTCGCGCACCCGTGGATCCTGCAGCGGGTTCTTCGGCAGGGGCGAGCCGTCCTTGGCGCTGACCTGCGGGGACTTGTCGCGCAGGTCGATCTCCATGTTGAAGACGTAGACGGTATCCATCGTCGCGACCGAGAGCTTCGGGTCGCGCTTCAGCGTCGCGACGTCGGAGGCCGGCGCGCGCACGATGATGTCGACCTGGCCGGCCTTCAGCTGGGCGACGCGCGCGGCGTCGTTCGGCAGCTCCTTGCGCACCACCCGGGCCCAGGGCTCCTTCGGGCCCCAGTAGCCGTCGAAGCGATCGAGCACGAGCTGGTCCTTCGGCGTCCAGGAGACATATTTGTAGGGGCCGGTGCCGATCGCGGCCTTGCCCGAATTGAAGGTCTCGTTGGCATTGTCCTTGGTCAGGCCGGCCGCGGCCTTGGCCGAAACGATGAACAGGCGGATGAAGTCGTTGGGCAGGTTCGGCGCCGGGCCGTCGGTGACGATGTGGACCGTCAGCGGATCGATGATCTTCACCTCCTTGACGCGGCGGACATAGATCGTCGTCGGATTGGGCCCGGAGACCACCGGAACGCGCTCGATCGAGAACTTCACGTCCTCGGCGGTGAAGTCGGATCCGTCATGGAACTTGACGCCGGGACGCAGCTTGAACTCCCAGACGTCGGGGGCGATCGCCTTCCAGCTGGTGGCGAGCCGCGGCTCGATCTGCAGCTTGTCGCCGGACCAGGTCAGCGTGTCGAAGACGTGCTTCAGCGCCTCGGCATGGGTGCCGGTGGCGGTGAAATGCGGGTCGATCGAATCCGGGCCGGCGCGCACGCCGATTGTCAGGTTCTGCGCCAGCGCGGCCGTCGAGACGGAGGCTCCGAGCAAGAGGGCGAAGGCTGCGATGCTTGTGATGCGGGTCGTTGTCATGATGCTGTTCCCTCTTTTTCGAGATCGGTCGGCCAGGTCGGGGAGGCGATGACGAGCTTGTCCATCAGCTCGCAAAGCTGGCGTTGCTCGGCTTCGGTCAGCGCCGACAGCATGGCTGTCTGCTGCTGCACCATCAGGGGCATGGTTTCCTCGAAGATCGCCCGGCCTTGCGCGGTCAGGTAGAGCACGAAACTGCGCAGGTCTTCGCGATCGGTCTCGCGCCGCAGCAGGCGGCGTTGCAGCAGGCGCTGGATCGAGCGGCTGAGCGTGTTCTTCGGCAGGCCCGACGAGGCGACAATGTTCTTGGCCGCGACGCCGTCGCGCAGGCCCACCGCATAGAGCGCGACGAATTCGGGCCGCACGAGGCCGTAGCGCGTCTCGATCCAGCGATAGACCGGGTCGTTGAAGCGGAAGGCGACGAAGTTCAGTCGGAAGGACAGCCAGCAGGGATTGTCCCACAGCTTGGTGACGGTCAGCGGGTCGAGCTCGTGCAGTGCCTGTTCGCGCTCCGGACCGACACGCGAAAGGGCTGTCGGCGCATGCCGCATACCCAGGCCCTCCCTGCTTCCAGTTTAGTTCCAAATGGAACTTGACGCTGTGGAATGCCAGAGTCAAGGATACCGGGAAGAAACATGATCGAGCGTCGGCGGTCCCGCAAACCGATTTTCCGGCCGTCGCTCGCGATTTGCCAAAATGGCTCCGAGCCAGAATGCCCAAGCAAGGATCAGGCCGTGCGCGTCGCCGAGATGAACTGGATGCAGATTGAAGCGCAGGCGAAGCGCGACGATCGCTGTGTCCTACCGTTGGGCTGTGTCGAGCAGCACGCCTATCTCAGCCTCGCCACCGACGCGATCCTGGCCGAGAAGGTGGCGAATGACGCAGCCGAACCGCTCGGCCTGCCGGTCTTCCCCGTGCTGGCCTACGGCATGACGCCGGGCTTCGCCGCCTATCCAGGCACCGTCTCGCTGCGCATGAGCACCTATGCCGCCGTCATGGAGGACATGCTCGAGGCGTTCTATCGCTCGGGATTTCGTCGCATCGTCCTGGTCAACGGCCATGGCGGCAATTCCCCGGTCATGACCCTCGCGACGGAGTGGATGGGCAAGCGCCCCGATGCCAGCGTCAGGCTGCACAACTGGTGGGCCGGCCCCCGCTTCCAGGCGGCGGTGCAGGCGGTCGATCCGGCGGCGTCGCATGCCTCCTGGATGGAGAATTTCCCCTGGACGCGGCTGGAAGGCGTCGCGATGCCGGATGCTTTCAAGCCCCCCTTCAACGCCCCCGCCTATCAGGCTGCCGGCCCGTCAAAGAAGCGCGAGCTCCTCGGCGACGGCAATTTCCACGGCCGCTACCAGCGATCCGACAACGAGATGCTCAGCCTTTGGCAGGTTGGCGTCGAGGAGACGCGCGCCGCCATGACGGAGAACTGGCCGTGAGGGCGGGGCGGCTCATCCCGGGGACGCCATGTTAGGTCACGTCCTCGGCAGGCTGGGACAGGCTCTCGTCGTCATGCTCGTCATGTCGGCGCTGGTCTTCGTCGGCGTCTACGCCATCGGCAACCCGATCGACGTGCTGATCGGCCCGGATGTCAGCCAGGATATCCGGCTCGAGACGATCGCGCGCTACGGGCTCGACCAGCCGCTCTGGCGCCAGTACTTCACCTTCCTCGGCCGCATCCTGCACGGCGACTTCGGCCGTTCCTTCGTCTTCGGCATGCCGGTGCTCGACCTGATCCTGTCGCGGCTGCCGGCGACGCTGGAACTGACGCTGGCGGCGGTCTTCGGTGCGGCGCTGATCGGCATTCCCGCCGGCATCTATGCCGGCTACCGGCCGGACAGCTTCGTCGCCAAGGCGATCATGACGATCTCGATCCTCGGCTTCTCGGTGCCGACCTTCTGGATCGGGCTGGTGCTGATCCTGACCTTCGCCGTCGAGCTGCAATGGCTGCCGGCCGGCGGGCGCGGCGCCACTATCGCGATCTTCGGCGTCGAATGGAGCTTCCTGACCGCCAACGGCCTCAGCCATCTGCTGCTGCCGGCCGCCAACCTCGCCTTCTTCAAGCTCGCCTTGATGACGCGCCTGGCCCGGGCCGGCACCCGCGAGGCGATGCTGTCGGATACCGTCAAATTCGCCCGCGCCGCTGGCCTCTCCGAATGGACCGTGCTGCGCCGGCACGTGCTGCGGCTGATCGCGATCCCGCTGGTCACCGTCTTCGGGCTCGAATTCGCCTCGACGCTCGCCTTCGCCGTGGTCACCGAGACGATCTTCTCCTGGCCCGGCATCGGCAAGCTGATCATCGACTCGATCACCTCGCTCGATCGGCCGGTGATGGTCGCCTATCTGATGCTCGTCTCCTTCGTCTTCATCATGATCAACTTCCTCGTCGATCTCGCCTATGTCGGGCTCGATCCGCGGTTGCGCCGGGCGGGTTCGCGATGAGCCAGATCTCCTCAGCCAAGCCCGCTCCTGCGACGCCCGCTTCGACGAGGCAGGTCTCGCCCGCCGCCCGCTTCTGGGCCGAGTTCCGCGAGAGCAAGGTCGCGGTCGCGGCTCTTGCCGTGGTCGTACTGATGCTCGGCGTCGCGATCTTTGCGCCGCTGGTCGCGCCGCAGAACCCCTACGACCTTGCCAACCTCGTCCTGACCGACGCCCGCCGCCCACCGGGTTATGTCGGCTCGGGGGGCTACACCCACATCCTCGGCACCGATGCGCAGGGCCGCGACCTGTTCTCGGCCATCCTTTACGGCCTGCGGATCTCGCTCCAGATGGGGCTGATCGCTGGTTCGCTCGCCTTCGTCGTCGGGGCGACGCTCGGCGTCGGCGCGGCCTATATCGGCGGCCGTTGGGAAGCCTTCATCATGCGGGTGATCGATCTCCAGCTCGCCTTCCCGGCGATCCTGCTCGCGCTCGTCCTTTCCGCGCTGCTGGGGCAGGGCAAGGCCCAACTCATCGCGGCGCTGGCAGCGGCGCAATATGCCTATTTCGCCCGCACCGCCCATGGCGCTGCATCGGCCGAACGTGGCAAGGACTATGTCGAGGCCGTGCTCTCGACGCCCTTGCCGGCCTGGCGCGTAGTGCTGAAGCACATCTTCCCGAACTGCCTGCCGCCGCTGATCGTGGTCGCGACGGTGCAGGTGGCGAACGCCATCGCGCTCGAGGCGACGCTCTCCTTCCTTGGCGTCGGCCTGCCTGTCACCGAGCCCTCTCTCGGCATGCTGATCTCGAACGGCTTCCAGTACATGCTCTCCGGTCGCTACTGGATCTCGATCTATCCCGGCATCGCGCTGATCATGCTGATCGTCGCGATCAACCTCGTCGGCGATCGCATCCGCGACCAGGTCAATCCGAGGCTGAAGCGATGAGCGGGGCGCCTCTCCTGGAGGTCATCGACCTCGCGACGCATTTCCATGCCCGCGCCGGCGTGGTGAAGGCGGTCGATGGTGTTTCGTTCAGCCTCGCTCGTGGCGAGGTGATGGGCCTGGTCGGCGAGTCCGGCTCGGGCAAGAGCATCACCGGCTTTTCGATTATCGGCCTGATCGATCCGCCCGGCCGCGTCGAGCACGGCTCGATCAAGCTGGAAGGGCGCGAGCTCGTCGGCCTGCCGCCGGCTGAGCTGCGCGCCATTCGCGGCAAGAGCATCTCGATGGTCTTCCAGGACCCGATGATGACGCTGAACCCGATGCTGACCATCGGTGCCCAGATCGGGCTGGCGCTGGAGGCGCATGAGACCGTCTCGGCAGCCGAACGCCGCAGCCGCGCGATCGCAGCGCTGGCCCAGGTTCGCATCCCCGAGCCGGAGACCAAGGTCGATTTCTACCCGCACCAGTTCTCCGGCGGCATGCGCCAGCGCGTCGCGATCGCGATTGCGCTGCTGCACCGGCCGAAGCTGATCATTTGCGACGAGCCGACCACCGCGCTCGACGTCTCGATTCAGGCCGAGATCCTGGCCGAGATGAAGGAGCTGGTCGCCGAGCTCGGCACCGCCCTGATCTGGATCAGCCACGATCTCGCGACGGTCGCCTCGATCGCAGACCATGTCTGCGTCATGCGCTACGGCAAGATCGTCGAGGCCGGGCCGGTGCTCGATGTGCTGACCCGGCCGCAGCATCCCTATACGCAAGGGCTGCTCGACGCGCTGCCGTCACGGGCGAAGCCGGGCGCCTTGCTCGCTCGTGGTGCCGGCACGGATGCGGCGCCGCCTCCGCGTGCTGCGAGGGAGGAAGAGGCGCGGAAGTCCGCTGCGGGCGTCCCCTATGTGGTGGTCGACGCTGTCGGCAAGCGCTTCCAGCGCAAGTCGGGCGTCCTGCGCCTGTTGGGGCAGAGGCTCGGCATTGCCCGGCCGCTGCCGGTGGTGCAGGCGGTGGATGCCGTCAGCCTGTCGCTGTCGCGCGGCGAGGCGCTTGGGTTGGTCGGCGAATCCGGCAGTGGCAAGTCGACGCTCGGGCGGATGGTCGCCGGCATCTATGCGCCTGACAGCGGCCATGTCCTGCTCGATGGCGAACGCGTGATGAGCGAGGGCGAGCGCGCCCACAAGATCACGACGCGCATCCAGACGATCTTCCAGGACCCCTTCGCCTCGCTGAATCCGCGCATGCGGATCGGCGACAGCATCGCGGAGGGCCCGCTCGCCCATGACCTCGTCAGCCGGGCAGAAGCCGGGCCCTATGTCGCCCAATGGCTCGCCGCGGTCGGGCTAGACCCCGCCTTTGCCGGCCGCTACCCGCACCAGTTCTCCGGCGGCCAGCGCCAGCGTGTCGCGATCGCCCGCGCGCTCGCGATGCAGCCCGACGTCGTGGTCTGCGATGAGCCGGTTGCGTCTCTCGACGTTTCGATCCAGGCCCAGATCATCAATCTGCTGATCCGGCTGCGGCAGGAGCTCGGCCTGACGCTGCTGTTTATTTCCCACGATCTCTCGGTGGTGCGCCATCTCTGCGACCGCGTCGCGATCATGCATCGCGGCAAGATCGTCGAGAGCGGCCCGGCCGGCGAGGTCTACGAAAACCCCCGCGACGCCTATACGAAGCGGCTGCTGGCAGCGGTGCCAGTGTTGCCAGTGGCTTCGCCGTAGCGCGTCGTCATTCTCGGGAGAAGCGGAGCGCAGACCCGGGAATCTCCTGCCACAGATGCCCGGGTCGAGCCCGGGCATGACGAGCTTGACCAAGGAGACCATCATGTCCGAACCCGAACTCCTTCCCTGGCAGTGGCCGGAAGAGACCTGGCGCGCCAAGGTCGATCGCGTCCGCGCCGGCCGCAACCTCAAGCCGGCCAAGTGGAAGAACGGCGCCCGCTGCGCTGTCGCGCTGTCCTTCGACGTCGACCACGAGACCAACGAATTGCGCGATGGCGGCACGTCGGTCGGGCGGCTCTCCTGGGGGCAGTATGGCAACCGCGTCGGCATGCCGCGCATCCTCGATCTCATGAAGAAGGAGGACATCCAGGCGACCTTCTTCGTGCCGGCCGTGACCGCTCTGCTCTATCCCGACGAACAGCGCCGGGTCATCGCGGAAGGGCATGAGATCGGCCTCCATGGCTGGATCCACGAGGTCAACACCGCCGTCCCGCCGGATGCCGAGCGCGAGCTGCATCTGCGTTCCGCCGACACGCTGGAGAAGGTCACGGGCGTCCGCCCCGTCGGCATGCGCACGCCGTCCTGGGATTTCTCGGAGGTGACGCTCTCGGTCGAGCGCGAGCTCGGCCTGCTCTACGATTCCTCGCTCTTCGCCGACGATGACCCCTATGAGATCGTCGAGAAGGGCGAGGCGACCGGCATGGTCGAATTGCCGGTCGAGTGGATCCGCGACGACGCGGTCTATTTCAACATGAACCGCTTCCAGGCGCTGCGACCCTACACGCCGCCCGAGGCCGTGTTCGACATCTTCCGGCGCGAGTTCGACCGCGCCTATGCCGAGGGCGGGCTGTTCCTGCTCACCATGCACCCGCATGTCATCACCTACCGCTCGCGCATCTGGATCCTCGAGAAGCTGATCGCGCACATCAAGGAGATGCCGGATGTCTGGTTCGCCAGCCATGCCGAGATCGCGGGTTATGTGAAGGATCAGGCGGGGATCTGAACGGCGATGCCGCGTCGAGATCGGGAGCAAGTCGACGCGGCATGCTGATCGGGGCTGCCGCCTCAGCGTCCGCCGCGCTGCTCGCTGGCGGCGGCCTCGATCTCGGTCCGGCTGAGACCGATGTCCCTGAGTGTGCGGTTGTCGAGCCGAGACAGTTCGAGGTCGATCTGGCGGTTGCGCCGCCGTTCGGCGGCCCGTTCGCGGAAGCCGGCGATGGCTACGTTGATCCTGGCGAGCCAGGAGCGCCCAGATCCGGCATCGTCGGCGCCGGACGGTCGAGAGGCCTCGATGCGAGGCTGGCCGCCGGGTTGGGCAGGAGCTGGTGCGGCCGTTGTCGGGAGGGTGGGGAAGAGGGTTCGGCTAGCGGGCCGGACTTCGCACATCTGCCGCCCCGGCCCGGTGCAGCCCGTGAAGCTCTCTTGTCTGAATGCGTACATGATTGTGGTCCTCGGAACGACCCGCGCCCCGGGATGAGGCGTCGCGGTCGGAGGACGGTTTAGGGTCTCGCCGATGGCACGGCTGTTCCCCGCGGGACAGACGAAAAGAGCGGTGCGGGACGTTGCACGCGGTGGCCCGACGATACGGAAAGCAGTGGTGCCGACGGCATTTTGGCCGGAACAAGGTCCGATTTTCGCCGTTTTTGGTTCAGGACGGGTTCAGCGCATCCGGCGTGTTCTCGTCCGCAGTTGAACTGGAAAACGGAACTCATGACGCGTACCAAGAGCTGGCTTCTGGTCGGTACCATCCTTCCCGCCGTGGCCCTGTCGCAGGGCGGTTTCGCGGCTCCTGCGACCACGCTTCCCCCCTCTTTCGAGATTGCCCAGGCGCCGCCTGCGGCCGATGACGATCCCCGCCAGCCGGGCCAGCGCCGCGAGCGGCCACCCGGTCAACCGCGCGCGCCGGGGGCTCCCGAGGCGCCGGAGCGCGGCGGTCCGCGCGGCCCGGCACCCGCCAGCCCCCCGCCAGCGGTGCAGCGCCCGGCCGCTCCTCCCGCTCCCTCGGCGGCTCCACCCGCCGCGCCGAGGCCGCCTGCGCCGGCGCAGGTAGCTCCGCCGCAAGCCACTCCGTCCCAGGCAGCACCGCCTCGGGCCGCGCCGCCACAAGCTGCGCCCGAGCCGCGGCGGGAGCCGCCGATGCCGCGCGCGGCGCCGCCGATCACCGCTCCGGCCGCTCCCGCGCCTGGCCAGCCCTCGGCGCGCCCTGTGCCCGTGCCGCCGGCGGCCGATGTGCCTGCAACCCGCCCGACCCCGCCGCGTTCCCCGGCTGCCGAACCGGCCCGGCCTACGCCTCCGGCCGCCGCGCCGGCCCAGCGTGCGCCGCTGCCGGCGCCCGCGCCAGCCGCGCCGACGCCACCCGCTGCGGCTCCGCAGCAGGCCCCGGCTCAGCCGGGCGCTCCGGCCGCGCCGCGGACGCCGCCACAGACACAGTCGGCTCCGGCGCCCACGGCACCGTCGCAGGCCGCCCCGCCGGCCGCGCCCGCTGCACCGGCGCAGCCCTCAGCCGCGCCGCCGGCTCCCCAGGCCGCGCCCGCCGCCCCGCCGTCCGGAAGGGCGCCCGGCACACCACCTCCGCCGCGTGATGGCCAGCCGCGCCCCGGCCAGACCCAGGTCGCACCGCCGGCAGCGCCGGGTGCCGCGCCCGCGCAGCCGCCTGCGGCCGGCGTGGCTCCGGCTCCGGGCCAGCCGCCCACACCCGGCCAGCCTCCGGCTGTCGACCAGCGTCAGGGGCGTCGCGGCGGGATCGGGCTCGGCGGTGCCGCGGCGATCGGCATCGGTGCCGGCGTCATCGGCGGCATCATGGCGACGCAGGGCGCGGACCGGCTAGACGATGTCCGGGGCCGGCGCGAGGAGCGCCGCGAAGGCGATGTCACCATCATCCGCGAGCCCGGCCGCACCATCCTGCGGGACGATGACGGCAGGGCGATCATCCGTCGCGACGAGACAGAGCGCTTCCGCGACCTCGGCTGGCAGGGCCGGACCGAACGCGGAAACGGCGAAACGCGAACGGTCTACGACCGCCCCGACGGCACGCGGGTCGTGACCGTCACGGACGAGCAGGGCCGCCTGATCCGGCGTACCCGGTTCGATCGCGACGGGCGCGAGGTCGTCATCATCGACAACACGCTGCGCGACCGCCCGGGTCGCTTCGCCGACGAGGTCGTCGTGCTGGAGCGGCCGGACCTGCGCATCCCGCGCGAGCGCTACATCGTCGATGCCGACCGGGCCGATGAGAACCTGATCTACGAGACGATCATCGCCCCGCCGATCGCACCGCTGCCGCGCCGCTACACGCTGGACGAGGTCCGCTACTCGCCGGACCTGCGGGCCCGGATGCGCAGTGTCGACATCGACACGGTCACCTTCGAGACCGGCTCCTGGGATGTCGCACCCGGCCAGGCGCAGCGGCTCTCGGTCATCGCGGAGTCGATGCGCAGGGCGCTGCAGCGCTCGCCCAACGAGGTCTTCCTCGTCGAGGGCCACACCGATGCCGTCGGCTCCGACATCGACAACCTGTCGCTCTCGGACCGGCGGGCCCAGTCGGTCGCGGAGATCCTGACCAAGGATTTCGGCGTGCCGCCGGAAAACCTGACGACGCAGGGTTATGGCGAGCAGTACCTCAAGGTCGCGACCCAGGACGCAGAGCGCCAAAACCGGCGCGTGACGCTCCGGCGCATCACGCCGCTGCTGGCGGGGCAGGGCGGCTGATCGGAGGCGCTCGCCATTCGAAACCGACGAAGGCCGCCGCGAGGCGGCCTTCTTGTATGCCCTGCTGGAACTTGCGCGCGGTTCGCGTCGTTTCTCCTGCAAAGGCCCGTTCGAGGCCGTGCAACGGAATGCAGGGAGTCCATCGATGCAGATTCGAACCAGCGTCTCGGCCGGCCTGATCCTCGCCGGAACGACCATCGCCCCGATCGCCGCAAACGCCCAGACCATGATGCTTGCGCCGCTGCCGCCGCCGCGCCCCTTCGATCTCAAGCTCGCCAGCGCCGCGCCCACGCTCAATCCCGAAGCTGCCTTGCGCAGCAGTGTCGCCGCGCGCGACGGCGTCGAGCGGCGCCAGCCCATGGCGGTGGCTCATCGTCTGGATCGCGAGGTGCCGATGCCGCGCGCCGTCCCGTCGATCATGGCCCCCGCGCGCCCCTGACAGCTTAGCCTTCGCCGGCGGCGGTTCACGATCGGTCAAGCTTCTGCGCCTATGGCTGCGGCAGGAGGCGCCTTCATGAGTGACACCCTCGCCATCGCGCAGAGCTTCGCAGCCATGCAGGCCAGCGCCACGCAGCAGGCCCTGCAGACCGAGATGCTGCGGCAGCAGGCGGCCTCCGATCAGGCCGTCGTCACCCTGCTGCAGCAGAGCGCCGACCAGATGCAGGCGACCCTGCCGCCAGGGCAGGGCCAGTCGGTCGACGTCACCGTCTGAGGCGGTTGCGCATCGCCGTCCATCCGCCTAACCTCGCGATCGTTCCGAGGGGTGCTCGCAAGAGCTGAGATGGCCGTAAGGCCGAACCCATCGAACCTGATCCGGGTCATACCGGCGGAGGGACTGGAACGCGACGCAGCCCGGCTGCGTCCGCATCACAGCGCTTGAACCGCTTCGACGCCGGATCTCCTGAACCTTGAACCAAGGCGGAGATCCCTATGAACACCCACGCCAAGCCCCCCAAACGCAATAGCGACACCGCGCGCAATTTCGGCGCGCCGACCGGCGTCACCACCGGGCCGATCATCGGCTCGCGCAAGATCTATGTCCCGACGCCCCAGGACGCCTCGATCCGGGTGCCGTTCCGCGAGGTCCGGCTCTCGACCGATGCCGAGCCGCCGGTGCGCATCTACGACCCTTCCGGCCCCTATACCGAGAGCGACGCGAAGGTCGATCTGAATGCCGGCCTGCCGCAGCTCCGGCGCGACTGGCTCGCTGCCCGCGGCTTCGACAGCGTGCCGGGCCGTGCGGTGACGGCGGCCGACAATGGCAACATCTCGCCGGATCATCTCGTGCCGGCCTGCCCGGCCGAGCGCCCGGTGTTGCAGGCGCAGCCCGGCCAGATGACGACGCAGTACGAGTTCGCCCGCGCCGGCATCGTCACGCCCGAGATGATCTATGTCGCGCATCGGGAGAATCTCGGCCGCGCCGCCCTGCTGGAGGGCGCCAGGGAGCGCCATGCCGACGGCGAGAGTTTCGGCGCGAGCGTGCCGGAGTTCGTGACGCCGGAATTCGTCCGCGATGAGATTGCACGCGGGCGCGCCATCATCCCCGCCAACATCAACCACCCGGAACTGGAGCCGATGGCGATCGGCCGCAACTTCCTGGTCAAGATCAACGCCAATATCGGCAATTCGGCCGTCACCTCCGGCGCGGCCGAGGAGGTCGAGAAGCTGGTCTGGGCGATCCGCTGGGGCGCCGACACGGTGATGGACCTCTCCACCGGCCGCAACATCCACAACATCCGTTCCTGGATACTCAGAAACTCGCCTGTGCCGATCGGCACCGTGCCGATCTATCAGGCGCTGGAGAAGGTCGGCGGCGATCCGATCAAGCTCGACTGGGAGGTGTTCAAGGACACGCTGATCGAGCAGGCCGAGCAGGGCGTCGACTATTTCACCATCCATGCCGGCGTGCGCCTGCCTTACGTCCCGCTGACGGCCAATCGCGTCACCGGCATCGTCTCGCGCGGCGGCTCGATCATGGCGCGCTGGTGCCTCGCCCATCACCGCGAAAGCTTCCTCTACGAGCGTTTCGACGAGATCTGCGAGATCATGCGCCGCTACGACGTTTCGTTCTCGCTGGGCGACGGCCTGCGTCCGGGCTCGATCGCCGATGCCAATGACCGCGCCCAGTTCGCCGAGCTGGAGACGCTGGGCGAACTCACCAAGATCGCCTGGGACAAGGGCTGCCAGGTCATGATCGAGGGCCCCGGCCATGTGCCGATGCACAAGATCAAGGAGAACATGGACAAGCAGCTGCGCGAATGCGGCGAGGCGCCGTTCTACACCCTCGGACCGCTTACGACCGACATCGCGCCGGGCTACGACCACATCACCTCGGGCATCGGCGCGGCGATGATCGGCTGGTATGGCTGCGCCATGCTCTGCTACGTCACGCCGAAGGAGCATCTGGGTCTGCCCGACCGCGACGACGTCAAGACCGGCGTCATCACCTATCGCATCGCCGCCCATGCCGCCGATCTCGCCAAGGGCCATCCGGCCGCGAAGATCCGGGACGATGCGCTCTCCCGCGCCCGTTTCGACTTCCGCTGGGAGGACCAGTTCAACCTGGCGCTCGACCCCGACACGGCGCGCGAGTTCCATGACGAAACGCTGCCGAAGGACGCCCACAAGGTCGCGCATTTCTGCTCGATGTGCGGGCCGAAATTCTGCTCGATGAAGATCACGCAGGACCTGCGGGCCGAGGTTCTGGCGATGAGCGACAACGAGCGCGCCAGTCTCGAAGCCATGGCTGCCGAAGGTATGGCGGCGAAGTCGCAGGAATTCCTCGACAAGGGCGGCAGCATCTATCTACCTGCGGCGGAATGAACGCCCTTCAGCACAGCCTCGACGCCGCGACGGTCGCAGGCGTCATCGCGCGGGTGGCCGAGCGCCGCCCGCGCATCCATTGCCTGACGAACACGGTGGCGCAGAACATCACCGCCAACATGCTGCTCGCCTTCGGCGCGGTTCCCTCGATGGCAAGCCATCCCGACGAGGTCGCGGCCGTGGCGGCCGGCGCCGGCGCGATCCTGATCAATCTCGGCACGCTCAGCCTGGAGGGCGAGCGCGCCGTGCCGAGGCTGCTGGAGGTCGCGCGCGAGCACCGCAAGCCGCTGGTGCTCGATCCTGTCTTCGTGGAGCTTTCGCCCTTGCGCATGCGCCTGGCCGAGGAGGCGCTGCGCCTGCCCGGCATCGTCGTGCGCGGCAATGCGGCGGAGATGCAGGCACTTGAACCAAGGTTGGCATTGGCGCCCAGCGCCACCCGCGTGACCACCGGGCGGATCGACCGGATCGAGGGGCCTGGCGGGTGGATGGACATCGCGCATGGCGACCCGTTGATGACGAAGGTCACGGGGCTCGGTTGCGCCTCCAGCGCTCTGGTGGCGGCCTGCTGCGCCGTCGAGGATGACCTCGTGCTTGCTGCGGGCGCGGCGCTGACGGCCTATGGTATAGCGGGCGAGATCGCTGCCGAGCGCTCCGCTGGACCCGGCAGCTTCGCGATGCATCTCGTCGATTCGCTGGCGGGGCTCGGCGACGTGGCGCTTCGGGCACGCATGGGCTGAAATCGTAGTGCTCTGGCCCAGCGGCTCTTCCGCATCGGGCCCGAATCCATCACACTCCAAGCTCGATGCGGGTCTCCCTGTTCAAGCGCACGCCCGATCCCGACCGGATCGAGGTTCGTCATGGCGGCATGCTCTACCCGGTGACGGTGAAGCGGCGTTCGAGCGCGCGCCGGATGACCTTGCGCGTTTCGCAGGCGACCGGCGAAATCACCCTGACCTTGCCGGAGCGCGCCGATTTTGCCGCCGGGCGGATCTTCGCCGAGAACCATGGCGGCTGGATCGCGGCGCGGGTCGCCAAGCGCCCGCTCTCCGTGCCGTTCGAACCCGGTGAGATGGTGCCTTTCCGGGGCACGCCGCACCGCATCGTGCACTGGTCGAAGGCCCGTGGCGTGACCCATGCTACGGTCGATCCCGACGGCGCGCCGATCCTCGCGGTGGCGGGCGAGGGCGCCCATGTCTCGCGCCGGATCAAGGATTTCCTGCGCCGGGCCGCGCTGCAGGACCTCGAGGAAGCGGTGCGCCGGCATACGGCCGCGCTCGGCATCCCCGCCCGCAAGATCACGATCCGCGACACCACAAGCCGCTGGGGCTCCTGCTCCTCGCAGGGGCATCTGAATTTCTCCTGGCGGCTGATCCTCGCTCCGCCGCTGGTCCTCGATTATCTCGCCGCCCATGAGGTCGCCCACCTCAAGGAGATGAACCATTCCCATCGTTTCTGGGCACTGACGCACAGGCTTTGCCCGCGTACCGACGAGGCCGAGGCCTGGCTCAAGCGCCATGGCGCGGGGCTGCACGCCTACGGCTGAGCCTCGACAGCTTGCTTGCTCAGGCCTAGACAGCGCTGCCGTTCACGCAAGGCCGCCCGTCCATGAAGCTGCGCCCCGATACCCTGGCGATGACCGCCGTCCTCGCCATGCTGACGGCGCTCGGGCCGCTCTCGACCGATTTCTACCTGCCTTCCCTGCCCGACATCGTGCGGGTGATGCAGACCGATATCGCCGGTGCGCAGGCAACGCTCTCGGCCTTCCTGTTCGGCTTCGCAGGCGGCCAGATCCTGTGGGGGCCGCTCTCGGACAGGCTCGGCCGCAAGCCGGTGCTGCTGACCGGCCTCGGCATCTTCGTCTTGGCGACGCTCGCCTGCGCCTTCGCGCCTTCGATCGGCGCGCTCACCGCCGCCCGCGCCGTACAGGCGCTCGGCGCCTCCGGGCCGATCGTGCTCGGCCGCGCCATGGTGCGCGACCTCTACGAGGGGCCGCGCGCCGGCCAGGAACTCGCCCGCATGGGCATGATCATGGGGCTGGTGCCAGCGGTTGCGCCGGTCCTCGGCGGCGTGCTGCAGCAGGCCTTCGGCTGGCGCTCGACCTTCATCGCTTCGCTCGTCTTTGCCGCGGGGCTGGCCGCGGTGGTGATCTTCCTTTTGCCGGAAACGGTGCGGAGCCGCTCGCGCGAACCGCTGTCCTTCCTCGCCATCCTCCGCGGCTTCGGCACGCTGCTCGCGAACCGGGCGTTCCGCGTCTATGTCGCGCTGACCGCGCTCGCCTATGGTGGGCTCTTCGCCTTCATCTCAGGCTCGTCCTTCGTCCTGATCGGCATCCATGGCCTCACGCCGGTGCAGTACGGCCTGTCCTTCGCCTTCTGCGTGCTCGGCTTCATCCTCGGCACGATCATTGCGCAGCGTCTCGTCGCACGGCGCGGCATGGACGCTGTCATCGCGCTCGGCGTGCGCTGCCTGGCCGCGGGCGGGCTGGCCATGCTGATCTGCGTGTTGACGGGCTTCGGCGGTCCCTTTGGCGTCGTCGTGCCGATGGCGATCTATATTTGCGGTGTCGGCCTGACCATGCCGCAATCCCAGGCCTCGGCGATGATGCCCTTCCCGGACCGCGCCGGCGCGGCCTCCTCCTTCACCGGGCTTTGCCAGATGCTGTTCTCGGCCTGCGTCGGGCTTCTGGTCGGCCATGCGCTGAAAAGCGGGGCGCTGCCGCTGCCTCTGGTGGTCGCGGCGATCGGGGTCACGGCGCTCGTGCTGTTTCACGCGACGGTGCGGATCAGGGCGGCGAAGGTCTGAGACCAGTACTCCCCCAGCCTTCACCCTGAAACGGTCCGCAGGCCGTCTCGAAGGATGCTCCAGAAAGCTCCGGAACCGCCTGAAACATCCTTCGAGACGCCGCTGCGCGGCTCCTCGGGATGAGGGCTGAGGAGATGCGTGCCGAAGCCTGCTCTACCCGCCGAACAGGCGCTCCAGGAGGTTCTTCTGCTGCGGCGCCGGCTGCACCCAGGCACGGTCGCCCTCCGCGGTCTGCGTATTGGCGGGCGGTCGCATGCCGGCGACGGGTGCGCCACCATCGAAGATAGACTTCGGTGCGCCGTGCCAGAGGCCGCCAGGCAACGGTGCCGGCTGCATGCCGGCATGGGCGGCGCGCATGTACTTGGCCCAGATCTCGGCGGGCAAGCCACTGCCGAAGACACGCTTCATCGTGCTGTTGTCGTCATTGCCGACCCAGACGGCCGTCACCAGTCGCGCCGTGAAGCCGACGAACCAGGCATCACGGAAATCCTGCGTGGTGCCGGATTTCCCGCCGACCTCCCAGCCGGCAATGTTGGCCTTGCTGCCGGTACCGCTGGTCATGACCTCGTGGAACATGGCGTTCATCATCGAGAGGGTCTGCGGCTGAACCACCGTGCCGAAGCCGGCGCCCTTACGCGCATAGATGACCTTGCCCGACAGCGACTTCACCTCGCGGATGACATAGGGCAGCACAGCCTGGCCGCCATTGGCGAAGGTGGCATAGGCTGTGGTCAACTCGACCGGGGTGACCTCGGAGGTTCCGAGCGCCAGCGAGGGATTGGCCTGCAGTGCCGAGGAGATGCCGAGCCGCTGCGCGACCCGCACGGATTCGCGCGGCGTGACCTCCTGGTTCAGCTTCACCGGGACGGTGTTGAGCGAATGGGCGAAGGCGGTCTGCAGCGTCACCGGGCCGCGATAGGTCCGGCTGTTGTTCTCCGGCGTCCAGCCCTTGATCGTGACGGGGGAATCCTCGCGGATCGTGTCCGGCGTCATGCCCTGCTCGAGCGCGGCGAGATAGACGAAGGGCTTGAAGGCCGAGCCCGGCTGGCGCCTGGCCGCGGTCGCACGGTTGAACTGGCTCTTGGTGTAGTCGCGGCCGCCGATCAGCGCACGCAGCGCGCCGTCCGGCGCCATCGAGACCACCGCGCCCTGGCCGGCGTGGAGCTTGGCGCCCTGCGCGGCCAACGCCTCGACCAGGATCGTCTCGGCGGAGGCCTGCAGCTTGGTGTCGATCGTGGTCAGCACGGTCACATCACCCTCGACCGCGCCGATGAAGTCGTCGAGCACATCCATCACATAGTCGGCGGCGTAGTTCACCGAGCCGGCGCCGATGCGCTCCGTCGCTTCGGCGGGGGCGACCAGCGCCGTCTTGGCCGAGGCCTGCGAGATCAGCCCCTGCTCGGCCATCGCCGCGATCACGAGCTGGGCGCGCTTCTCGGCCGCTTCGGGGTTGCGGTTCGGTGCCAGCCGCGAGGGTGCCTGCACGAGCCCGGCGAGCATCGCCGCCTCGGCGATCGTGACCGAGCGCGCCGACTTGTTGAAGTAGCGCTGGGCGGCAGCCTCGACGCCATAGGCGCCGGAACCGAAATAGACCCGGTTGAGATAGAGCTCGAGGATCTGGTCCTTGGAATAGGTCCGCTCCAGCCAGAGCGCCAGGATGGCTTCCTGGATCTTGCGCGCGGCGGTGCGCTCCTGCGTCAGGAACAGGTTCTTGGCGAGCTGCTGGGTCAGCGTCGAGCCGCCCTGGACGCCGCCGCTGCGGCGCAGGTTGTTGACCACGGCGCGGGTCAGGCCGATCGGGTCGATGCCGAAATGCTCGTAGAAGCGCCGGTCCTCGATCGCGACGAAGGCCTTGGGCAGATAGGGCGGGATCTCACCGATGGTGATGGTGCGCCCGCCGGTTTCGCCGCGATTGGCCAGAAGCGAGCCGTCTGCCGCCAGGATCGCGATGTTCGGCGGCCGCTTCGGCACGGTGAGCTGGTTGATCGGCGGCAATTGCGCGGCGTGATAGGCGACGAGCCCGCCGACGCCGATGGCGCACCACAGCCCGAGCACCAGCGTCCAGTAGAACAACCCACCGAGGAACGAACGGCCCTTGCGTCCGCGCCTGCGGCCGCCACCGCTGCGCTTGTCGCGGCGGGGTGGGGTGCGCGGTTCCTTGCGCGGCGCCGCGCGCTGTCCGCGCAGGGTGCGATCATCGTCCGAGAGGCGCATGTCGAAATCGTCGCGGCTGTTGCCCCGTCCCTGTTCGAATGAGGGCTCGCGCCACTCGCCCCGTCCCATCCGGTCGCTCATCCTGATTCGTCACGCCACACGCCGCTGTTTCCGGTCGGTGCGGCAAAGCTCCACACATGAGTGAAACATGGCGCTTTTAAGGGGTGGTTAAGCCTGGCGCGGCCGATCAGATGGAAATGGTCGCGGCAACGTGAAGATGTTGCATTCCTGCAAGCGCTCTTCTGTCGCGTCCTCGTATTGCGAAGCCTGCGACAATCCGCCATCAGGCTTGAAAAGCCAGAGCAAGTGGAAACGCCAGGAAATCCCGGCCCGACACCGTAGAATCGTTCCAACCCGCAATCTGCATCCGAAAGAGAGACCCATGTCCGCCCTCGATTCCGTCAAGCGCTTCGATCCCTACTTCCTGGCACTGCTGCGGATATTCTCGGCCCTCAGCTTCATCTCGCATGGCACGCAGAAGATCTTCGCCTTCCCGGCGGCGCCCTCCTGGGGCATGCCCGCCGCCTTCTCGCTGCCCTGGACGGCCGGCTGGATCGAGATCATCGGCGGCGCGCTCGTGCTGGTCGGCTTCATGACGCGCCCGGCCGCCTTCATCCTCTCCGGCCTGATGGCCGTCGCCTACTGGATGGCGCATGGCTCGAAGGGCTTCTATCCCCTGCTGAACGGCGGCGAGGCCGCGATGCTGTTCTGCTTCATCTTCCTCTACATCTTCGCAGCGGGCCCGGGCGCCTTCAGCGTGGACGGTCTCCGGCGCCGCGCCTGACGCCAGGCCGCAGCGACCGAAAAGAGAAAGGCCCGCCATCCCTGGGGATGGCGGGCCTTTTCATTGCAGCGCTATTGCCGACTTCAGACCGAGGCCGAGATCCAGCGCGACAGGTCGCTCTTCGGCGCGGCGCCGACCTTCTGCGAGGCCAGCTTGCCGTCCTTGAACAGCATCAGGGTCGGGATCGAGCGGATGCCGAACTGGGCGGGAATCGCCTGGTTCTCGTCGACATTCATCTTCACGATCTTGACCTTGCCGTTCATCTCGCCGGCGATCTCCTCGAGCGCCGGTCCGATCATGCGGCAGGGGCCGCACCATTCGGCCCAGAAATCGACCACGACCGGTTCGCTCGACTTGAGGACATCGGCCTCGAAGCTCGCATCGGTCACCTTGCTCGTCGCCATGGCATCTCGCCTTTCATGATGTGTGGCGGCAGCGCCGCCTTCGCCGGGAAAGCTATGAATGCGTCGGGTCCGGGTCAAGGCGCGTCCGATGTGGGGGCGGCTCTGTCCCCATCACATGCGTGGGAGGGCGTCACGGGCCGCCGGAGACCAGGCTCGCACCGACATTGATCGCCAGCGCGAGGATGCTGGTGTTGAAGATGAAGGCAAGGATCGAGTGGATCAGCACGAGTCTGCGGGCCTGCCGGGTGGTGACTCCCACATCCGAGGTCTGCGAAGTGCAGCCGATCGTGTAGGCGAAATAGAGGAAATCGACATAGTCCGGGTCGTGCTGGCCGGGAAAGTCCAGGCAGGGCTCCTTCGCCGTCCGGGCGTAATACACCCCGGCGTAATGCAGCGTGAAGAAGGCGTGCAACAGCGTCCATGAGCACAGGATCGTCAAGCCGCCAAGCGCCAGGTGCAGGCCTCGCTGGTCTGCCGGCACATTTCCGATGTCTGCGAGCTGGAGGCCGATCGCCGCGATGCTGGCCATGGCCGCGAGGCAGGCGATCACCAGGATCGCGGCGGCGCCCTCGTCCTGGCGCTCGGCGCGAGCCCTGATCTGCGCGACGGATTCCTGCAGCATCGTCGTCGACAGCATGGCGAGATACAGCACCGCCCCGGCATCCCAGGCGATCATCAGCCGTGTCGTCCAGCGCCAGTCCCCCGGCAGCGCCAGCACAAGCACGGTGGCGGCGACGAGGGTCCACATCAGGCGCGGCCGCAGCAGTAGCGAGCGCGGCAGCAGTCTCATGGCGCGTCGCTGAGCATCGCGCTCCTCCCTGTTTCGGGGGGCGGCGTACCGGCCGCGCCGAGCCGGGCCATGACGGCGTCAAGTCGGTCGGGAGCCGGCTCCAGCCGGGTCAGCGTCGCCGTATAGACCAGGAGCGCACGCACGGACCGGCCGGGATAGATCCGCGCGATCAGCGCACGGTAGACCGCAAGCTGCGCCAGCGTGGTGTCCGGGATCGCCTCGACGTCGCGCGGCGGACGCGCCGTCGTCTTGAAATCGGCGATCACGACCTCGTCCGCCGTGACTGCCAGCCGGTCGATCTGGCCGGAGACGGGGCGCCTTTCGCCGTCGCCCAGCTCGACCGTCCCGGCGATCGGCACTTCCGCGAGCGAGCCCCGTCCGAACAGCCCGGCAAGGGCGGGGTCGGCGAGCAGAGCCAGGGCATCGGCGATGATCGCTTCGCGCTTCGCCGCCGCGACCGCGCCGGCGCGCGCCTGACCCAGTGCCTGCGCCACGGGCAGGCGCTGGGCGGCCGCGATGACCGGCAGCATCTGCAGGAGCAGATGGGCGAAGCGACCTGCGGCGGCGGCCTCCGCGAGGAACGGGCCATCGACCGGCCGGTCCGGCGCATCAGCCGCGGAGAGAGCGCTGGACGGCTTCAGCGGCGGGGCCGGCTCGGCCTCGCGCGGCGGCGGTGTCCGCAACCAACCGGGGATCGGTGAGGCAGCTGCTGCCGCAGTCCGCGCCTCGACCGCCTGGGGCTGCGGCGGCGACACCATGAAGCGCCGGGTCGCACTCTCGCCCTCACCGAGCTCCGCAAGGCCGGTCGCTGAGGCGGCAAGCCCGGCCTCGACCATCGCGTACCAGCTTCCCGCGGGCGCCTCGCCCTTGGCCTGCGTGCCGCAGACGATCAGCCGGTCCTCGGCCCGCGTCATTGCCACATACAGCAGCCGGTGATGCTCCTCGACCATCTGGGCGACGATCCGCGCCTTCGCGGCTGCGGTCGCATTGGCATCCTCCGCACTCGCCGGCGGCCAGATCGGCACCGCCTGGCGGCGTGGCGGCTCGATCGCCATGATCTTGGGCAGGCGCTTGGCGCCCGGCGCCGGCGCGAGGTCGGCGAGGATGACGACCTTCGCCTCCAGCCCCTTCGAGCCATGCACCGTCATGACGCGGACCTCGCCGGCACTCGACGACAGGTCGCGTTTCACATCGGTGGCACTGTCGCCGATATGCTGCAGGAAACCGGCGAGCGAGGGGCCGTAGCGGCGTTCATGATCGAGCGCGGCGGAGAGGAAGGCGTCGAGCGCGTCTCCGGCCTCGGCGCCGAGACGGGCCAAGGCGAGGTTGCGCCCGCCACCCGGCCCGAGCAGCCCGGCGAAGAAGCGGAATGGCCCGCTGCGGCCGGCCTCCGCCGCGAGTTCCGTGAGTTGCCTTTCGACGGCCGCATAGCGCGGCACCGACGCCGCAGCGTCCCGAAGCGCTGCACGCAATGATCCCGGCCGCCCCGGCGCCAGCCGCAGCAGGTCGTCGTCGTCGAGCCCGATCAGCGGCGTCTTCAGCGCGGTCGCCAGCGTCAGGTCGTCCTCGGGCAGCAGCAGGGCCCGGCCGAGCACGACGAGGTCTTCAACCGCGGGATGCTCCGCGAGTGTCAGCCGATCCCGGCCCGTTACCGGAACGTCCGCATCCTTCAGCGCCTTGACGATGTTCTCGAACAGCGCGCCGCGCTGACGCAGAAGGATCATGACATCGCCGGGTGAGAAGGGGTTGCCGAGGTCGTCCAATCCCCCGCGCTTCCACTCGCTTAGTGTCGTCGCGATGCGTTGGGCGAGCTTGGCGGTGCCGCTGCGCCGTCCCGGTGCATCGACCGGCGTCGTCCAGGCATCGGGCGGCTCGCCGGTATCATTGGCGCAGAGCGGCCAGAGATCGACGCTGCCCGCAGCGCCGCGACGTACCGTGTCGTGCGTCTCCGGCCTGTCCGAACCGTCGAAGACCAGCCCGCGCGCATGCTCCGGCAGGGCGAAGACCGCATCCACCGCCTGCATGATGTCGGGCGCCGAGCGGAAGGAGGTGTTGAGGCTGATCGGCTCGAAGCGTTGGTCTGCCTCCGTGATGCGCTGTCCGAGCTGCCGCTTCTGCTCGTTGAAGGCCGCGGGTGCTGCCCCTTGGAAGCCGTAGATCGACTGCTTTTCGTCTCCGACGACGAAGACGGTTCGGGGCTTCGGGCTGTCCTTGCGCCCGCTTTCGCCCGCGCTGAATTCCTCGGCCAGCTTGCGCAGGATAGCCCATTGCGCCTCGCTGGTATCCTGCGCCTCGTCGAGCAGGATGTGGTCGATCCCGGCATCGAGCTTGTAGAGCACCCAGGCGGACTCGACCCGCGTCAGCAGCGAGCGCGTCTTCGCGATCAGGTCGTCATAGTCGAGCAGCGAGCGCTCGCTCTTCTGGCGCTGATAGGAGGCGAGCATCCGCGTCACCAGCAGCGCCAGCGCGTGGCTGCGGTCGCGGATCGCGATGGCATTGAGCTGGTCGGCCGCCGCGAGCAGGAGGTCCGCGAGGTCGTCGAGCACCGCCAGCAGGCCCGCTTCGAACTCCGACTTGCCCTTGCCCCGGATGTTGACGTTGATCGTCCCGGCATCGGTGATGAAGCCGCGCCGGCAGAAGGCGACCGGCGCGCCGTCGTCCTGTCCGGCCAGCAGGGTGCGTAGCGTTGCGGCGAAGTTCTGCCGGGTCTGGCTGCCGCCCTGGAGCGCCTCGATCAGCGCGCCGAGCCCGGCCAGATCCATCAGGTCGCGCCGGAAGCCGGCCTCGACCGCAGCCGCGGTCAGGTCGGGCGCAATCCCCAGCACTGCCGCGATGCCGTCGCGCATCTCGCTCGCGTCGCGGGCGCGCCCGTCGCCGTCATTGAACAGGGCGCGCTGGCGCAGCGCCTCCTGCATCATCGCATCGAAGGTGTCCTGCGCGGCCTGGCGGGCAAGCAGGTCGAGCGCCGTGGCTTCAGCCCCATGCGGATCGGCGGCGACCGCCATCAGCAGTTCGCGCCGCGCCTCGCGCAGCATCTCCGCCTGGGCAAGGTCGTCGGCGACCTCGAAGCGCGGCGGCACATTTGCCTCGAAGGGGGCCGATTGCAGCACGCGCGTGCAGAAGGCGTGGATCGTCTCGATCTTGAGCCCGCCCGGCGTCTCTAGTGCCTGCGCGAACAGCCGCCGTGCGGCAGCTCGCTGATCGGCCGATGGCGCCTCGCCGGTCAGTTTCGCCAGCGCCTCGATCAGCGCCGGTTCGGGCAATGTCGCCCAGGCGCTCAGCGCCGCGAAGACGCGGTTCGCCATGTTGGCGGCGGCGGCCTTGGTGTAGGTGATGCAGAGCAGCCGGCTCGGCGCGACGCCGTCGAGCAGCAGCCGCAGCACGCGGTTGACCAGCACATGCGTCTTGCCCGAGCCGGCATTGGCCGAGACCCAGGCGCTGAGGCGCGGATGGGCCGCCAGCGCCTGGCGCTGGTTCGTCAATGGCGGGACGATCCAGCCTGCCTTCACGCCTCGCCTCCCTCGTCGCTCTCGGAGGCGGCGGCCCATTCCTTGACCCGTGCGAGATGGTCGTAAGGGCTGGCGTAGCGGATGTAGTCCGGCGCCCGCCGCGAGACGAAGGCTTCCCGGCCGCTGCGCAGCGCATCGAGATGCGCGAGCAGGCGGTCGAGATGCCGCGCGGCGACATCGGCCAGCGGCTCGCCGTCGAAATCGAGCGGCTTGTCCTTGGCCCAGCCCTTCGGATCATGATGCAGCTTGAGATAGAGCAGTGCCCCGACCGGGGTCGGGCCCGCCAGGGGCGGGAAGCCCGCCCGTGCCGCGAGTTCCGCCTCCAGCGTCAATTGCGGCGCAAAGCCCTTCTCGACCTGCGCCTTGCTCGGCGGCGCGCCGGTCTTGAAGTCGATGATGCGCAAGCGCGGTTCGCGCGTCAGCTCGATCCTGTCGGCCCGGCCGCTGAGCCGGAAGCGGGCTCCGTCGCCGAGAGCGAAATCAGTCCCCGTACCGAGCTCGACGCCGATCCGTGCCAACTCGTCCCGCCGCCGCTCCTCCCAGCCGATGAAATGCCCAGCCGTGATCAGGAAGCGCGGCCACCAGAAGGCGCGGACCTCCGGCGCGTCGTCGAACTGGCGGAACTTCGCCGCGGCGATCTCGATCAGGCGCGCTAGCGCATCGGCCGGCAATTGCTCGGGATAGGTCAGGGCGAAATCCGCGACGATGTCGTGCAGCAGGTTGCCGCGATCCTGCGCGCTCGGATCCTCGATCAGCGCGTCGAGCGCATCGAGCTTCAGGATCTTGCGGGCGTGGATCTGGTAGGGGTCGCGATAGAGCGTCTCGACATCGGTGACGCTGAGCGAGAGCGGCTGCAGCGCGCGCGGCGGCTTGGGTGCCGGCCGCGCCACGGGGCGGACCGATGCAGGGGCGGAGAGCGCTGCGGCGAACTGCGTCAGCCGCTCGCCACGTGCGATCGCCTGCGCCCACACCGCATCGGGCGTCACCGCCTTCAGCCTCTGCCAGAAGCGTGAGGCGATGGTCTCGGCCTCGCCGGCCTTGCGGGCGCGGGTCAGTGTCACGCGCTGCGCGCCGAGCGCCTGCACGAAGTCATGCGCCGTCTGGCCGATGCGCCGTTCCGGCGGCGACAGGCCGAGCTCGGCCCGCATCGGCCGGTTCAGGAAGGAGTCGGTCTTCGTCTCGGGTGGCCAGACGGTCTCGTTGAGCCCGCCGAGCACGACATGGTCGGCTTCGAGCAGGCGTGCTTCGAGCAGGCCCCAGATCTTGACGCGGGGATGGCCGCCGCCGGCTCGCTGCACCACGCGTTCGGCGAGCAGCCCGTCGAGGATGGCGATGAAGTCGGCCGGCCGGCCGCCCGGCGGCATGTCCACCTGCGCCGCGCCGAGATCGTCGAACAAGCCCGCCAGCGCCTCGCCGTCAGGCCCGGTGAAGGCACGGGCATGGCCATCCTCGTCGCGGCTGACGGCGTCCAGGGCCGCCCTGGCCGCACGCGTCACCCCCGCCAGCGAGGGCTCCTGCAGGAAGAGTGCCTCCAGCAACGGCGACAGCGCGCCAGCGAGGCCATCCAGCACGGCGGTCGCAGCCGCCTGGTCGCTTTCGTTCAGCCGTCGACGCGGGCCCGGGGCATGGCGGGCGTCGCGCTGCTCGCTCCATTGAGCGAGGCTTTGATGCAGCCCCGCCAGCCCCTTGCCGACGGCGACGCCGCGCCAGAGCCCGATCTCCAGCGCCGAGGCACCACGCTCGACCAGAGGCCGCGCCAGGCCGAGCCGGCAGAGTGGATGCGCCAGCAACGGCACCAGCGCGGCCGGCGTCATTTGCGCCAGGGCAGCCTCGAGGACGAGCCGCAGCAGCGATCCGGCCGGCCAGCGCGCCAGAGGCAGCCCGGCGGAATCGTCGACCTCGACGCCCCAGCGCTTGAGCTCGACGGTGACGCGTTCGGCGAGCCCCCGATCCGGCGTGATCAGCGCCGCCTGCCGGCCGGGTTCCTCCAGCGTCTCGCGCAGCGCGATCGCCACCGCCAGGGCCTCCTGCCGCTCGTCGGCGGCTTCCACCAGCCGCAGATCGGCGAAGGCCTGCGCGGCCTCGTCATGTGCGAGCCTTTCGCTCAGATCGGCCCAGCTCTGGGTAGCGGAGGCTGGCAACAGGGCTTCGCGCAGGATCCGCGAGCGGGCGGTGCGCGCCGCATCGGGGGCCGCCAGGCTGCGAATGTCGTCGCGCGTCGCCTGCAGCGTCTCCAGCAGCTGGTGCAGCGCCGCCTGCGGATGCGAGGGAGCGGGTTCGTCGGCGATCGCGTTCCAGGGGGCTTCGGGCAAATCGAGAGCGATACCCGGCAGCACGACGGCGCCGTTCGGCAGGCGTGCGATCGCCGCCAGCAGCCTAGCCGTGGCCGGCACCGTGCCGGTCGAGCCCGCGGCAATGATCGGCCCCGTGACGGCGCCCGACAGCAGCCGCTCGCGCTCGGCCGCGAGCATGCGGTTGCGGAAATCGGCGGGATCGCAGGCGCCACGTTCTTTGAGGATCTCCGGCCAGGCCTCGCCGAGAATGGCGAGGAAGCTGGCGTTGAGCTGCCAGATCCGGTCGAAGCGCGCAGCGTCCAGCTTCGTCAGGCGCTCGATGGCGACGCCCTCGGTCTGCATCTGGTCGAGCAGCGTGGCGAGGTCGCCTGCCAACCCATACGCCTCGGCCAAGGTCGCCGGCACCAGCGACGGCTCCGACGGATCGAGTCTGAGATGGCTGCGATTGGCGTTGCGGCCCCAGGCATCGACGAGCCGGGTCAGCAGCATGCGCCGCGCCAGCGGATCGATCGGTCCAAGTCGCTCCTGCGTCCAGGCGCCGGCGCCGATCAGGGCGGTCTCGGCCTCGTCGACATCGCCGAGCGGCATGATGCGCGGCAGCAGCAGCGGCTTTCCGTCGAGCTTGTCCGAGAGGCAGGCGGCGAAGGCGCGGGCCGCCCGTCGCGTCGGCAGGTAGAGCGTTGCCCGCGCCATCGCGGCGGGGTCGGCGGGATCATGAACCGGCCCGAAACGGCCCTCGAGCATCGCCTGCGCCAAGACGTCCAGGAAGGGAGCGCCGGCCGGGATGGTGAAGAGGTTCAGCTCAGGCATGGACCCGATTGGCCGCAGCGAAGGCGGCCTCTGCCGGCGCGATCGCCTCGGGCGTGCCGACATGCAGCCACTGGCCTTCGAGGACGAGGCCGTGCAGCCGGTCCGCCGCGATCGCGCGGTCGAACAGCAAATTGAGCGAGAACGGGCCCTCGGGCGTGTCGGAAAACAGCGTGGGCTTCATGATGGCAACGCCGGCATAGACGTAAGGTGCGCTTTCGGCGCTGCCACGGCGCGTCAGCAGTCCCTCGTCGTCGCGGAAGAAGTCGCCACGGCCATCGAAGCCGACGCTGTCCTCGCGGCGGGCCAGCAGCAGCAGCATGTCCATCCGACCGGCGTCCCAGGCCTGCGCCATTGCACTCATGTTTGAGCGTTCGGTCTCGCTCCAGAGCGAATCGGAATTGACGTGGAAGAAGGGCTCCTGGCCCAGCAGGGGCAACGCCTTCTTCACGCCGCCGCCCGTTTCCAGAAGCTGCGCCCGCTCGTCGGAGATCGTCACGCGCGGCGATTGCCGCTCCGCGAGGTGGTTCTCGATCTGCGCGGCGAGGTGGTGGACATTGACGACTGCCTGCTCGACCCCGGCTTCGGCGAGCCGGTCGAGCGCATGGTCGAGCATCGCCTTGCCGCCGATCGCGACGAGCGGCTTGGGCAGCGTGTCGGTGATCGGGCGCATGCGCTGGCCGAGTCCCGCCGCCAGAACCATGGCACGGCGGATCGGTCGAAAGCTGGCCTGCGTCACGCGAATCTCCCGGCTGCGAGCGAGCCTGTTTCATAGCGCGTCATGGTCGGGCTTGTCCCGACCATCCACGTCTTCCTTCGGCGAGACCTGTGTCCAAGGCGTGGACGCTTGCCACAATAGCGAGCATGACGGGGTGCCGAACTCACTCGACCTCGAACAGCTTCGGCAGATGCGCCTGATACCAGCCCTTCAAATCCGCGAGCGCCGGGTGTTCTAGATTGCGGCGCAGATAGGTCTCGATGCGCGGCAGATGCTTGAGATAGGCCGGCTTGCCGTCACGCTTGTCGAGCCGCGCGAAAATGCCGGCGATCTTGGTGTTGCGCTGCGTGCCCATGATCGCATAGGCGCGGGCGAAGCCGGCGAGATCGAAGCCTGGATCGTCATTGCGCCGCGCGGCGCCGTAAGCCGCGAGCAGGCGCAGCTCCAGCGCGGCCGGCACGTCGATGCGCGCATCCTGCCCGAGCGAGGCGAGGTCGTAGGCCGGGTGGCCGATCACCGCATCCTGGAAGTCGATCAGCCCGAGCTTGGCATGGCCGTCGCGCTTGGGCAGCCAGATCAGGTTGGGCGAGTGGAAGTCGCGCAGCGTCCAGGTACCGGGCGTCTCCAGGATCTCGTCGAAAAGGCGGTTCCAGATCCGCGAGAATTCGGCCTGCGTCACCGCCGGCAGGGTCACGCCCGCGATATGGGGCGCGTACCATTCGAGGATCAGCTCGGTCTCGATCGCCAAAGCGCCGCGGTCGTATTCGGGCACGACATGGTCGCGGCCTTCCGTCACCGGCAGGATCGTCGGCAATGTGTGGCGGTGCAGGTCGGCGAGCAGGCGCGCCGCCGCCTCGTAGCGCTCCGCGATCGGCCCGTCCGCATCGATGACGCCTTCGCTGCCGAGATCCTCGATCAGCAGGAGCCCGGTCGACAGATCCTGCGCGTAGATCTCCGGCGCTGAATAGCCCAGCGAATGCAGACCGCGATCCATCGCGACGAAGGCGTCGACGTTCTCGGCCAGATGCGCGATGGCACTGTAGGGCTTGCCGAGCCGGATCGCCGGCCCGTCCGGTCGCGGCGGCGAAATCATCAGCACGGCGCTCGTGCCGTCGGCCTGCGTCAGGCGCTCATAGGCACGGCTGGACGCGTCGCCCTGCATGTAGTCGCGCCGGGCCTCGCCCCAACCCGCGTCGTCGATCAGACGCCGAGTCGCGATCGCGATCGCGAGCCGCTGGCGCCAGAGCACGCCGCCGGAGAGGTCGGCAATGCGGCCGGTCTCGGGGTTGTGCGGATCGACGTCGAGCACGATGTCGAGCCTGCGGCCGCCTGGCAGGCGTCCCCCGGCCCGGTCGGGCCATTCGACCAGCGTGATCAGGCGGTCAAGATCCTCGACCAGGCCGATATCGTCGAGCTCCTCGGGGGAGCGGACGCGGTAGAGATCGGCATGCAGGACGGGGCCGCGCGGCGTCTCGTAGCTCTGGACAAGGGTGAAGGTCGGGCTCGGTGCCTCCAGGGCCGGATCGTCGGAGAGCTCGCGCAGGATCGCGCGCGCCAGCAGCGACTTGCCGGCGCCGAGATGGCCGGATAGCGCAACGATGTCGCCGGGCTTGAGGATCGCGGCGAGATCGGCGGCGAGCCTGAGCGTGGCCGCCTCGTCGGCCAGAACGAGCCGGTGGCTGCCGGACTTACGGGCTTCGTCGGTCATTCCGCCGCGTCCGACATCCGCACGCCTTCGGAGGGGAACACTGCCGTCACGCGGGTGCCGCGCCCCGGCGCCGAGTCGAGCTCGACATGGCCGCCATGCAACTCGACGATCGAGCGGACGATCGAGAGGCCAAGGCCGACGCCGCGATGGCTGGAGCCGAGCGAGTGGCTTTCGAAGCGGTCGAACACCTTCTCCCTGACCTCGGCCGGGATGCCCCGGCCCTGGTCCGCGACCGTGATGCGGACATCATTGCCGCTGCGCGCCGCGCTGACCGTGATGGTCTGGCCCGGCGAGGAGAAGCCGATCGCGTTGGAAATCAGATTGAACAGGACCTGGCGCAGTCGCTTGCCATCGGCGCGCAAGGGGCCGGTCTGCGCGGCGATCTCGACCTTGAGGTCGAGCTTGCTGTCGGTCAGGCGGTCATGCAGCCCGGCGGTTGCCTGGGCGATGGTCTCGGCGACATCGACCTCCTCCAGCTCCAGCGTCAGCGCGCCGTTGTCGATCGTGGCGAGGTCGAGGATGTCGTTGATGATGGCGAGCAGGGCGCCCGAGGAGCGTACGATATGCGAGGTATAGTCGCGCTGCTTCTCGTTCAGTGCGCCGATCGCCTCCGTGCCGAGCAGCTGGGCGAAGCCGATGATGTTGGTCAGCGGCGAGCGCAGCTCGTAGGAGACGTGGTGGACGAAGTCCTCGCGCAGCCGCGAGACCTTCTCCAGCGCCTCGTTCTTCTCGGTCAGGGCGCGCTCGACATTCACCGAGGCCGTCACATCGGCGAAGGTGATCAGCGTCGCGCCGTCCGGCAGCGGCGCCGCCGCGCAATCGAGCACCGTGCCGTCCCGCCGCTCCATCCGGCAGCCATAGTCCTCGCGCGCGTCGCGCACGCCGGTCACGACGCTGTGCAGCTCGCTCCAGATCTCGTCCTGCGGGAAGAGCGGCCGGCAGAGCCTGACCACCTCTTCGATATGCGGGGCCGCGCTCGTGAGGTCGGCATGGATCTTCCAGGACTGCGCGAAGGCGGGGTTGGAGAGTTTGAGCCGCCCGTCCGAGCCGAACACGGCCACACCCTCGCGCAGCGAGTCGAGTGTCTCGCGCTGCGTCCTGGACAGCGCGTTGAAGCGCGATTCCAGCGTGAATCGCTCCGTCACGTCGTCGAGCAGATAGGTCACGCCGCCCTGCGGATTCGGGCTTGCGACGACGTGGATGGTGCGCCCGTCGGGCAGGTACCACCAGTCCTCGTTGGCGCGCGTCGAGGTATAGGCGGCCTGGACGCCGGCCTTCCAGCTGCGGTAGTCGCCGAGCTCGGGCAGGCGTCGTTCCGAGCGCAGGCGGTCGAGGATCTCGCTGTCGCTTGGCTGGCCGTCGAGGAAGCCGGCATCGAGCGACCACAAGACCTCGAAGCCGGGATTGCGATAGACCAGCCGCTGCGAGGCGTCGAACACGGCGACCGCCGTCTTGAGCCGGTCGAGCGTGCGGATATGAGCGTCCATCTGGCGCTGCAGGTCGGCCCGGACCGCCTCGAGCTCGCTCATGTCGGTCGCGATACCGGCGAAGCCCGTCTGTGTCGGCAGTTCCAGGATATCGAGCGTGCGGCGCTGCCCGGCGACGACAGCCGGGGCCCGCACCGAGAAGGAGCGGCCCTCGCGCCGCGCCCGGGCGGCGCCCTCGCGCTCGCTGCGGTCGAGCAGTTCAAGACCGTTCTTGACGGCTTCGTCGCCGTCCGCGGCCTCGACGGCGCGCGCATAGGCGGCGTTGCACCAGTTCAGGTGCCCCTCTTGCGTCCGGGTCCAGGCAGGCTGGGGCAGGCCGGCGAGCAGTCCGGAAAGCGCCTTGTGGTCGCCGCTGACGCGCTCCAGTTCCGCACGGACCGCCAGCACCTGGGCGCGCTCGCCCGTGACTTCGCGGAAGCGGATGACGGCACGGCCGGCGACAGGCCGCCCCTCGACATCGATGAAGGGGCCACTCTTGCTGCGTAGCGTGAAGCCGAAGGACGTGCCGCGTTCCTTCAGCGCATCGGTCGCCAGTTCGAGCTTCTTGGCGTCAGCCGGCGGCGCCCAGGCGCCATAGGCGAGCGCGAGCGTCGAACCGGGAGCGCCGAGAAAGCCGCTGTCGCCCTCGAAGAGCGGCTCGGCATTGCGTCCGTCCCAGCTGACGACGACCTGCGGATCGGCGGCGAGCAGGGCGGAAAGCCGCTCCTGCTGCCCCCGCGCGGTTTCGAGTTCGCGCGCCAGTTCGTTCTCACGGCGCTGCCAGCGCGACCGCTCGCGGACGTAGACCAGCGACGTGGTCGCGGCGAAGACGGTGAGGCCGGCGAGGATCATGGACAGGGCGCCGGTGCTGAAAAGGTCGGCGCGCAGCGGTGCGACCCATTCGCCCTGGGCCAGCGCGACCCCGGGGGATTGGCTGGCGACGAGGCCGGGCAGAAGCGCATGTCGGCGCCAGCCACCGCTGCTGCGTTCCTGTCGGCTCGACCGTCTCATCCCGCGTCCGTCTTCCTCGAGGGCGGCTCAGGGCCGCCGGGTATGCCGGTACACTCGAAACCAGGGCCGCACGGCGCTACGCCGCCCAGAGACGCCGCCTCGGGGGCATCCGACGCACGCCTGCCACGACACTGATCACTGCGTGTCGATCCGGCTCGCGCAAGAGGCGCTGAGGGGCCGAATCAGTTCCACTCTACTCACCCGCCGACTCCGGCAGGAAGTGGTTAATCGCGCGTAAATCGGGCGAATTTTATGGATCGCTGCCAGAAATCAAGAAGTAGATGCCGTTGCCGCCGGGCGATCTATTAGTAGTGGTTTGGGCTGGATCGGTGACGCCGACGCCACGAAAAAAGGCCCGGCGCGAACGCCGGGCCTTTCGAAATCCGGAGTTGCCGGATGTCAGTAGCGGTAGAGCTCGGGCTTGAAGGGGCCGCTCTGCGCCACGCCGATGTACTTGGCCTGCGCGTCGTTGAGCTTGGTCAGCTTGGCGCCGACCTTGGCGAGGTGGAGCGCCGCGACCTTCTCGTCGAGGTGCTTCGGCAGCGTATAGACCTTGTTCTCGTACTTGGCGTGGTGGTTCCAGAGCTCGACCTGGGCCAGCGTCTGGTTCGAGAACGAGCAGGACATCACGAAGGACGGGTGGCCGGTCGCGTTGCCGAGGTTCACCAGGCGGCCTTCCGAGAGCAGGATGATGCGCTTGCCATCGGGGAACTCGACCTCGTCGACCTGCGGCTTGACGTTGTCCCACTTGAAGTTCTTCAGGCCGGCGACCTGAATCTCCGAGTCGAAGTGGCCGATGTTGCAGACGATGGCGCGGTGCTTCATCGAGCGCATGTGCTCGACGGTGATGACGTCGAGATTGCCGGTGGCGGTCACGAAGATGTCGGCGCGCGGGGCGGCGTCTTCCATCGTCACGACCTCATAGCCTTCCATCGCCGCCTGCAGGGCGCAGATCGGGTCGATCTCGGTGACGAGGACGCGGCAGCCGGCCTGGCGCAGCGAGGCGGCCGAGCCCTTGCCGACGTCGCCGTAGCCGGCGACGACCGCAACCTTGCCCGACATCATGACGTCGGTGCCGCGGCGGATGGCGTCGACCAGCGACTCGCGGCAGCCATAGAGGTTGTCGAACTTCGACTTGGTGACGGAGTCGTTGACGTTGATCGCCGGGAAGGGCAGGCGGGCGGCCTTGGCCAGCTCGTACAGGCGGTGCACGCCCGTCGTGGTCTCTTCCGAGACGCCCTTGATCGCGGCGCGGGTCTTGGTGAACCAGCCCGGATTGGCCTTGAGCTCGCGCTTGATCAGGGCGAAGAAGATCGTCTCTTCCTCATTGCCGGGCTTGTCGAGGAAGGCGGCATTGCCGGCCTCGGCCTCGGCGCCGAGGATGATCAGCATGGTCAGGTCGCCGCCATCGTCGAGGATCATGTTCGGCGTGCCGCCGTCGCCCCAGGTCGCGGTCTTGAGGACGTACTCCCAGTACTCCTCCAGCGTCTCGCCCTTGATCGCGAAGACCGGGGTGCCGGTCGCGGCGATCGCGGCGGCAGCGTGGTCCTGGGTCGAGAAGATGTTGCAGGACGACCAGCGCACATCGGCGCCGAGTTCTTTCAGCGTCTCGATCAGCACGGCGGTCTGGATGGTCATGTGCAGGCAGCCGGCGATGCGCGCGCCCTTGAGCGGGGCCTTGCCCGCATGCTCGGCGCGGATCGCCATCAGGCCCGGCATCTCGTCCTGGGCCATGTTGATTTCCTTGCGGCCGTAATCCGCGAGGCTGATGTCCTTGACGATGTAATCGGTCTTCGACACGGGGCGTGCTCCACTGCTCGTTCCTGCAAGGGGCTCTTGCAGAGGGTGCTTGAATGACGGGCGGGTCTTTAGCAGCGCCGGCGGCGAAGCGCAATCAAAGATATAAAGATGTCTTTATATCCTTTGCGGCGCGCGTCTTGCTCCCGGCCGCCGCTTGGCCGCAATCCCGCCCGGTGGCAGAGGAGGAAGCCGCCGCTGTGGCAAGCCTGCCTTGGAGACCTCTCTTGCCAGACCTCGCATTCCGCCCCTCGCCGGCGCTCGACGCGGCCGTCATCGCCCGGGAAGCTTTCGTCGCTTCGGTCTTCGAGGCCCTGCGAGCCGAGAGCGCCGACGGGCCCGGCGTCACACGCACCTCCTACATGGCCGGCGAGCAGCGCGCCCACGACAGGATCGCTGAACTCGCGCGCGGTCTCGGTCTCGCCGTTTCGGTCGATGCGGCCGGCAACCTCGCGGCACGCTTCTCCGGCCGCCGCCGCGATCTCCCGGCCTGGATCACCGGCTCGCATCTCGATTCCGTCCATATCGGCGGCAATTTCGATGGGGCCGCCGGCGTCATCGCAGGTCTCACGGCGATCGCAGCGATGATCGACGCCGGCCTGCAGCCGGAGCGCGACATCGTCCTGATGGCCTTTCGCGCCGAAGAGAGCAGCAGCTGGTTCGTCGGCCGTCATGGCGGCCATCTCGGCAGCCGCGCCGCGCTCGGCCTGCTCTGGGAGGGAGAACTCGACAGCGCCATTCATGTCGCGACCGGCCGTTCGCTGCGCGCCATGATGACCGAGGCCGGCTTCGATCCCGCCCGCATCGAGGCCGGACCGCCGATCCTCCGGCCGGTCGACTATGCCGGCTATGTCGAGCTTCATATCGAGCAGGGGCCGATCCTGGAGAACCGAGACGTCCCGGTCGGCATCGTCACCGGAATCCGCGGCGCCTATCGCGTACGCAATGGCAGGGTGCGCGGCGCCTATTCGCATTCGGGTGCGGTGCCGCACGAATATCGGCAGGATGCCGTCTTCGCCATGTCCGATCTCGTCATGGCCCTGGATGGCGAATGGGCCCGCCGTCGCGCCGCCGGCGAGGACCTCGTCGTCACCGTCGGTCGCTTCGCGACCGAGGCCGATCGTGCCGCGCTGACCAAGGTGCCCGGGCAGGTCGATTTCACCATCGACATCCGCAGCCAGAGCCGCGACACCCTCGACGGCATGGAAGCCTTCCTGCGCGGGCAGGCCGCGCGCATCGAGGCCGAGCGCGGCGTCGCCTTCACGCTCGAGCCCTTCGACCGTTCATCGCCCTCGCCGATGGCGCCCGCGCTGGTCGCGGCACTGGAAGCGGGCGCGGACGGCTTGGGTATTGCTCGGCTGACGATGGCGAGCGGCGGTGGTCACGACGCCCAGGATTTCGCTGATGCCGGCATTCCCGCGGCGATGATCTTCGTGCGCAACGACAAGGGCAGCCACAACCCGGATGAGGCGATGGAGATCGCTGACTTTATGCAGGCGACACGGGTTCTGGCGAACGTGCTGTGGGCGCAGGCGGGGAAGGCGTAGGGCCTCTGGACCGAGTTCGCTTTACTCGCCTTCGCCGAACCGATCGGCGACCAGCGCCTCCAGCGCCTTGAGCGCATCCTCGGCTTCGCGCCCCTTGGCCACGACCGTGATGGTCGAGCCGATACCGGCGCCCAGCGTCAGGATGCCCATGATCGAGGTCGCGCCGACCGTCTCGCCGCAACGGGTGACCGTCACGTCGGCGTCGAAGTTGGAGGCACACTGCACGAATTTCGCCGTGGCGCGGGCGTGCAGGCCCTTCTTGTTGATGATCTGGAACTGGCCATAGAGCGCGCCGGCCGGAATCTCGACCTCCGGGCAGTCGCAATCCTCGGCTTCGGGCCTGACGTCCACGGAGAACCCCTATTTGCCGGCCAGCACCCGGCTGGCGACGGTGATGTACTTGCGGCCGGCATCCTGCGCGCTGGTGACGGCCTCGTCGAGGGTCTTCTCCTCGCGCACGCTGGCGAGCTTGATCAGCATCGGCAGGTTGATACCCGCGACGACGTCGATGCGGCCAGGCTCCATCACCGAAATGGCGAGATTCGAGGGCGTGCCGCCGAACATGTCGGTCAGGACGATGACGCCGCTGCCGTTCTCGACCTGCTCGACGGCGGCGATGATATCGCGGCGACGGCTTTCCATATCGTCATCGGGGGCGATGGCGATGGTGGCGAGGCTCTGCTGAGGGCCGACGACGTGTTCGAGCGCGGCACGGAATTCCGTGGCCAGATGCCCATGCGTCACGAGGACCAGTCCGATCATTCCAACTCTGGCACCGGCGAGCGCGTGAAAGCGCCCGGACAAGGTCGCGGTTTATGCGGCAGCTGCGAAGGATAGGCAAGCGGGGCTGGCCGAAAGTTGTAGAATTATCGACATCAAATGCGATCTATGAACAATCGCAGGGCCGCCGAGATCAGCCGTTCGTCGCCGACCCGGCCCATCACGGTCAGGCGCGGCAGGTCGATCCCCACGAGGTTCTCGACCAGATCCTCGGGCTCGGGCATGCGCGTCGGCTCGCTTCCGCTGAGATCGACGACCATGCGAACCACTACGGCGGGCAGATGCGCCTCCGGCGTCAGCCCGAGCCCGCGCCGTTCGATCAGGCCCTCCAGCGGCGGTACAGGCCGCGCCAGCAAGCGCCCTCCGCGCGCGCTGAGCGCGGTCCTGTCATCGGCGACGAGCCGCGCGAACTGGCCGGCGACTTGCGTCTGGGCAATCAGGGCGAGCGCCAGAACCGACTTGCCCGCCCCGGACGGCCCGCGAATGAGCACGCCGGCCTCGCCGATCGCGACGGTCGTCGCATGAATGGTGCTGTCGCTCATGCTGTCCGCTCAGGCCATCCGTGGCACGGCGGGCAGGCAGACGATGAAGCGCGCGCCCAGGCGCGGCTGCTCGCCGTCGGGGCCAGCCGGGCCGAGCCGGTTCTCAGCGCGAATCGTACCGCGATGCGCCTCGATGATCTGGCGCGAAATCGATAGCCCGAGTCCGGAGTTCTGGCCGAAGCCTTCGTCCGGGCGGTCCGTGTAGAAGCGTTCGAAGATCCGCTCCAGCGCGTGCGGCTCGATCCCCGGCCCGTCATCCTCGACGGTGATCAGCACGTCGTTGGCCACACGCGACAGCTTGACGCGGACCGGCTTGTCGGCCGGGGAGAAGGAGCGGGCATTGTCGATCAGGTTGACGAGGACCTGCCCGAGCCTGGAATCATGGCCGATCACCAGGAAGCCGTCGCGCCCGCCGGGCCGCTGGCCGCGTCGCTCGATGTCGAGCTCGATCTTGGGGCGGCCTTCGCGGCGGGTCTCGTTCTGCACGGAGACCACGGCCTCGAGCACCTGTGCCAGGTCGACCGGCCCGGCATCGTTGCGAGCGAGCTCGGCGTCCAGCCGCGAGGCGTCGGAGATGTCGGAGATCAGCCGATCGAGGCGTCGCACATCGTGCTGGATCACGGCGAGCAGCCGCCCGCGCGACTCGTCGGACTTGGCCCGCGGCAGCGTCTCGACCGCGCTGCGCAGCGAGGTCAAGGGGTTCTTCAGTTCGTGGGCGACATCGGCGGCGAAGCTCTCGATCGCCTCGATGCGGCTGTAGAGGGCCTTGGTCATGTCGCGCAGCGAGCCGGAGAGGTGGCCGATCTCGTCATGGCGGCTGGCGAAGTCGGGGATCTGCTCGCGCGACTTCACGCCCCTGCGCACGCGCTGGGCGGCGTCGGCGAGCTTGCGGATCGGTTCCGCGATGGTGCCGGCGAGGAGGACCGAGAGCACGATCATCACGGCGGCCGCGACCGCGAAGACCTGGAAGATCGCATAGCGCTCGGAGGCAATGACCGCGTCGATGTCGCCGCCCTGCGTCGAGAGCAGCAGCGCTCCTTTCACGGCGCGGAAACGCTGCACCGGGACGGCAACCGAAACGATGGTCTGGCCGCGCGCATTCACCCGCACGACGCTGGCGGGCAGGCCGTTCAGTGCGCGTGCGACCTCGAGATAGGACTTGCCGTTGGCGTTCTCGAAATCGTCGTAGACCGGCATGTCGGCCCGGCCGAGCCGGTTGCGCAGCAGGTTCCAGGTCCGCTCCAGCAGCGGCGCCTCGTCCGGCTCGCCGACACGCGGCAGGTCGAGCCGCAGCACGTCGCCGCGAGAATAGAGGCTGCGGGAATCCAGCGTCAGCAGCCCGTCGCGATCATAGATGCGCGCCCGTGTCTTGGTCGGTGTCACCAGCCGGCGGAGCAGCGGCGCGACCTTTTCCGGATTGATCGAGAAGTCGAGCGGGTCATCGACGAAGCCGGCGCTTTCGCCGGCCTGGAGCTGGAGCAGCTTGTCGGGATCGATGGTGATCGCATCGGTCTCGACGGTCGCCGAGGCCGCGATCGCGCCGGCGATGATCTCGCCCTGCGTCAATAGGCTCTGGACTCGGGATTCGATCAGCCCCTCGCGGAACTGGTTGAGGTAGAGGAAGCCGACCAGCAGCGCGACGAGCCCGCCCAGATTGAGGACGACGATGCGCCGCGTCAGGCTGGAGGCTGCGCCGGACGAGATCGCGCGCCAGCTGCGGCGGCCGAGGGCGCGGACGCGCTGCCGCAGCGCCGGCCAGCGCGCGCTCCTGCGGATCTCCTTCCCGCGTTCCTCGTCGATCGTCGCCATCGGGTCCGTCGTGTTCTGAGCCCGTCATCGCGAACAGTGCAACGGCGACGCCATCCCGAAGCGGTTCTGCTCCGCTGGATCGTCTCCCTCGCTCGCGATGACGGCAGCTCGTCAGCTTTCCTTGAAGCGGTAGCCGACGCCGTACAGGGTTTCGATCATGTCGAAATCGACATCGACCTGGTTGAACTTCTTGCGCAGCCGCTTGATGTGGCTGTCGATGGTCCGGTCGTCGACATAGACCTCGTCGTCATAGGCCGCATCCATCAGGGCGTTGCGGCTCTTTACCACGCCCGGCCGCTGCGCCAGCGATTGCAGGATCAGGAATTCGGTGACGGTCAGCGTCACCGGCTCGCCCTTCCAGGTGCAGGTGTGGCGCTCCGGATCCATGCGCAGCAGCCCGCGCTCCAGCGCCTTGGCGTCCTCGGCTCGCGGGGCGGCGGCCGGGTCCTTGGCGCCGGCGCGGCGCAGGATCGCCTTGACGCGCTCGACCAGTAGGCGCTGCGAGAACGGCTTCCGGATGAAGTCGTCGGCACCCATCTTCAGGCCGAAGAGTTCGTCGATCTCCTCGTCCTTCGAGGTCAGGAAGATCACCGGCAGGTCGGACTTCTGGCGCAGCCGCCGCAGCAGCTCCATGCCGTCCATGCGCGGCATCTTGATGTCGAAGATCGCCAGGTCCGGCGGATTCTGCTTCAGCCCGTCCAGCGCCGAGGCGCCGTCGGTATAGGTCATGATGCGGTAGCCCTCGGCTTCGAGTGCAATGGAAACCGAAGTCAGGATGTTGCGGTCGTCGTCGACCAGCGCAATGGTTGGCATCAGCTCTTTGTCTCTTGGCCGCGTTGCAGTAGCTGGGTCACTCTCGCGAGAGAGCGGCTAAACCGTGGCCGCAATCTAACGGCGCCATGGCGGTTTGCCTATGTCCCCGTCACAGAAAGACCCGAAAGGCCGGCAGGTTCCATGACTGAGTCGCAAATCGAGACATCGACGCCCGCCGAGCCGCGCGAGGACACGAAACGTCAGGACCCGATCCGTCCGACCGACGATCAGGCGCGCGAACTGGGCCGGCGGCTTCTGCGCAGCGCCCGCTCCGGCTCGCTCGCGACGCTGGGGCCGGATGGGCATCCCTCGGCCAGCCTTGTCAGCCTCGCCACCGACGTCGACGGCAGCCCGCTGATCCTCGTCTCGGCGCTCTCCTCCCATACCGGCAATCTGGAGGCCGATCCGCGCTGTTCGCTGCTGCTTTCGCCGGGCGGCAAGGGCGATCCGCTCGCCCATGCGCGCATCACCCTGAAGCTGCGCGCCCGCAAGATCGGCCGCGAAGGGGAGGAGGCGGCGCGCATCCGCCGGCGTTTCCTGGCGCGGCAGCCCAAGGCCGCGCTCTATGCCGATTTCGGAGACTTCTCGTTCTTCGTGCTCGAACTGGAGAGCGCGAGCCTGAACGGCGGCTTCGGCAAGGCCTATGAACTGACCCGCTCCGATCTGCTCAGCGATGCCGGCGCTGCGGCTGCGGTGGCGGCGATGGAGGAGGGCGGTGTCGAGCATATGAACGAGGACCACGCCGATGCGATCCTTGATTATGCAACCGTCCTTCTCAAGGCCGAGCCGGGTGCCTGGCGGATGACCGGGATCGATCCCGACGGGGCGGATCTGATGCTCGGCGACAAGGTGCTGCGGCTGGCGTTTCCCAGGCCTGCGACAACCTCGTCCGAGGTTCAGAAGGTACTGGTCGAACTGGCGATCGCCGCACGCAAGGTCAGCTAGCGCCATGATTTACCAAGTTGATTCGTTTCAATCGATTTAGGCTAGATTGTTCGGGTCGGCGTCTTTCTGACGCCTTGAGCCGGGGGCATCATGGCCTTAAGGGACGTTCTTTAACGCTACCTGGTTCATCGGCTCAGCTTCGGCTGAGCGCATATCTAGCAGATCAGGCGGGCCGTCCCACGGCCCCGCCTCGGGAGGTTCCTGTGAAAACCATCGGTCAGTTCAACGCCGCCCACGGGGCGGAGACTTTCGGCTTTCGCAACCTGAAGACCGTCTACTGGAACCTCGAGGCCGCGCGGCTCTACGAGGAATCGCTGGGACGCGGCGAGTCGCAGATCTCGCGCGGCGGTGCGATCACGGCCGACACCGGCACCCACACGGGCCGTTCGCCCAAGGACAAGTTCACCGTCCGCGATGCGCTGACCGAGAACACGGTCTGGTGGGACAACAACAACGCGATCACGCCCGCGCAGTTCGAGACGCTGCTGGCCGATTTCATCAGCCATGCCGAGGGCAAGGAGCTCTTCGCGCAGGACCTCTATGGCGGCGCCGATCCGGCTCACCGCGTCAAGGCGCGCGTCTTCACCGAGCTGGCCTGGCATTCGCTCTTCATCCGCAACCTGCTGATCCGTCCGGCCCGCGAGGAGATCGCGGGTTACACGCCCGAGATGACGATCGTCGACCTGCCGAGCTTCAAGGCCGATCCGGCGCGCCATGGCTGCCGCAGCGAGACCGTGATCGCGATCGATTTCACCCGCAAGATCGTGCTGATCGGCGGCTCGGCCTATGCCGGCGAGATGAAGAAGTCGGTCTTCACCTATCTCAACTTCGTCCTGCCGACGAAGGGCGTCGTGCCGATGCACTGCTCGGCCAATGTCGGCTCGAAGGACGATTCCGCGATCTTCTTCGGCCTCTCCGGCACCGGCAAGACGACGCTCTCGGCTGATCCCGATCGCACCCTGATCGGCGACGACGAGCATGGCTGGTCGAAGGACGGCATCTTCAACTTCGAGGGCGGCTGCTACGCCAAGACGATCAAGCTCTCGGCCGAGGCCGAGCCGCAGATCCATGCCGCCTCGCTGCGCTTCGGCACGGTGCTCGAGAACGTCGTGATGGATGAGGTCACGCGCGAGGTCGATTTCGACGACGGCAGCAAGACCGAGAACACGCGCTCGGCCTATCCGCTCGACTTCATCCCGAACGCCTCGCGCACCGGCCGGGCGGGCACGCCGAAGAACATCGTCATGCTCACGGCCGACGCCTTCGGCGTGATGCCGCCGATCGCCAAGCTCACCCCGGCCGAGGCGATGTATCACTTCCTCTCCGGCTACACCGCCAAGGTCGCCGGCACCGAGCGCGGCCTCACCGGAGTCGAGCCCGAATTCTCGACCTGCTTCGGTTCGCCCTTCCTGCCGCGCCACCCGTCGGAATACGCCAATCTGCTGCGCGATTTCATCGCCAAGCACCATGTCGATTGCTGGCTGGTGAACACCGGCTGGACCGGCGGGCAGTACGGCACCGGCCGGCGCATGCCGATCCGCGTCACCCGGCGCCTGCTGACGGCCGCCCTCGACGGGTCGCTCAACCGCGCCGATTTCCGCCGCGACCCCTATTTCGGTTTCGCCGTTCCCACCTCGGTGCCAGGCGTCGAGCCGCACATCCTCTACCCGGTCAAGACCTGGCAGGATAAGGCGGCGTTCGCCGAGACCGCCAAGAACCTGGTCGGCATGTTCGCCAAGAACTTCAAGAAGTTCGAGGACCATGTCGACGACGCGGTGAAGGCGGCGGCGCCGGTCAACTCGCTGGCGGCTTAGGTAGCTTCCCCCGTCCCATGAACGCGCGGGAATCCTCTCCCTTGGGAGTGCGGTTCCCGCACCCAACCTTGCTAGCGGCAGGCGGATGACAGCGTGGCAGCCCTGATCATCCTCTTTCGCCTGCTCGTGACGCTCGTCGTTCTCGGCGCGACCGCCTGGGGCTCGGGCCTCCTGCTGTTCCGCCTGACCGGCATGACAGCGCAGGTCGCCGCGATCGGCTTCGGCATCGCGGGGCTCGCCGGTGCCATCGGCCTTTGGACCGGCGCGGTGCGGCTGCCGCTGTCCTTCGCTGTACTGTTCGTCGGCCTGCTCGGCTGGTGGAGCAGCTTCACGCCGTCGCATGATCGCGACTGGATTCCCGAGCTCGCCCGCCTGCCGTCGATCGCACGCGAGGGCGATACGCTGACCGTCTCGAACCTGCGCAATTTCAACTGGCGCACCGAGGCCGACTACGACCAGCATTGGGAGACCCGCCGCTACGACCTGAGCAAGGTCGAGGGCATCGACCTGTTTCTGTCCTATTGGTCGGGCGAGGCGATCGCCCATCTCCTCGTCAGCTTTCCCTTTGCGGACCAGCCGCCGCTGACCTTCTCGATCGAGGTGAGGCGCGAAAAGGGCGAGGAGTGGTCGGCTCTCGCCGGCTTCTTCCGCAGCTACGAGATGGCCTATGTCGCCGCCCCCGAGCGCGACCTGATCGGCCTGCGCAGCCATGCGCGCAAGGAGGATGTCCGGCTCTTCCGCCTCGGGGCGACGCCGGAGCGGGCGCGCGACGTGCTGCTGGCCTATGTCGCCGACGTCAACCGGCTGGCGGCCGAGCCGCGCTGGTACAACACCCTGACGACGAACTGCACCACGGTCGTGTTCAGGCTGGTCGATTCCGTCGCGCCGGGCTGGAAGCTCTCACTGCCGCTCGATCCGCGCGTCCTGCTTTCGGGCTTCCTGCCCGGCTACCTCCAGCGCATCGGCGCGGTCAGGACCGACATGCCGCTGGAGGAACTCGTCCGGCAGGGCCGCATCGGCGAGAAGGCGCGGGCCGTCTCGCTCGACGATCCCGACTTCTCGAAGAAGATCCGCGAAGGCGTGCCGACGGCGCGGCCATAGAGCCGTGTGAGTGGGGTTGGCGCCGCGGCGTCATCCTGGACAAGCCGCGAAGCGGCGCAGCTCCGGGATTTATCGTGGGGCAATGCCGGCGCTTTGCGATGGATCCCGGGACGACCTTCGGTCGCCCAGGATGACGGCGCGTTTCAACGCCAGTTCAAAACACGCGCTAGAGCAGGCTCAGATCGCGGCGCCGTCGCTGACCGTCTCCGCGCCGAGACCCAGCCGGATCGCGCGCACGATGTCCGTCTCCGCCGCCCCGCCGCGCTTGCGCGGATGCGCTGCTGAAATGCGGTGCTCCGCGATGATCTGGCCGGGTGCGCCGGACAGGATCACCACCCGGTCGGCGAGATAGGCCGCCTCGTCGATGTCGTGGGTGACGAAGAGCACGGTCTTGCCCGTGCGCTGCCAGACCCGGATCAGCTCGTCCTGCAGGTTCTCGCGCGTCAGCGCGTCCAGTGCCGAGAACGGCTCGTCCATCAGCAGGATCTCCGGCTCGACCGCGAGAGCCCGCGCCAGCGAGACGCGCTGCCGCTGCCCGCCGGAAAGCTGATGCGGCCAGCGCTGCGCCAGCGAGCCCAGCCCGACGAGATCGAGCATCTCCTGCGCCTTCGCCTGCCGGGTGGCGCGCGGCGTCTGGCCCTCGAGCCCGAAGCCGACATTCGAGACGACCTTGCGCCAGGGCAGCAGCCGCGAATCCTGGAAGACCAGCGCGACCGGCCGTCGCGTCGCATCGGCGGCATGGATCGTGACCTCGCCGGCACTCGGGCTGGCGAGCCCGGCGATGACGCGCAGCAGCGTCGATTTGCCGACGCCAGACGGGCCGACGATGGCGAGGAACTCGCCGCGCGCGACCGAGAGATCGAGCTTGTGCAGCACCTCGGTGGCCTCGCCGTCGCGAGTGAAGGTCAGCGACAGGCCCCGGATCTCGATCACTGTCTTGTCGATCACGCTTTCCAACGCAGCACCCATCTCTGGAAGGCGACGAACAGGGTATCGAGGAACCCGTAGAGCCCGGCCATGGTGAGCATGTAGATCACCACGATGTCGGTCGCGAGCAGGCTCGACGCCTGCATCATGCGCTGGCCGACGCCGGCGACGCCGAAGATTTCGGCCGCCACCACTGCCATCCAAGCCTGGCCGAGCGCCGTGCGCACGCCGACGAGGATGCCGGGCATCGCCGCCGGCAGCAGGATCTTGCTCAGGCGCTGCCAGGGCGAGCGAAAGCCGAAGGCATCCGCGACCTCGACGAGATCGCGGTCGACGCCGCGGATCGCGCCCTGCGCCGCAAAGAACACGATCCAGAACACGCCGATGGCGATGATGAAGACGGCGGCCGATGGGTTCACGCCGAACCAGATGATCGCGAAGGGGACCCAGGCGAGGCCGGGGATCGGCCGCAGCACGCGCACGATCCAGGCCGTCGTCTCCTCGGCGATGCGCGACATGCCCACCAGCACCCCGAGCGCCACGCCTAGCAGCGAGCCAACGATCAGCCCGGTGAAGTAGTGCCCGAGCGAGCCCAGGATTGCCGCGAGCCAGGAGCCGGTCACAACCTCCCGCCAGAATGCCTTGGGCAACGCGCTCGGCGGCGGCAGGAAGGCCGGGTTGACCAGCCCGAAGAACGGAACCGCCTCCCACAGCAGCAGGAACGCGGCGAGGCCGAGAAAGGCGAGGGCGGGGGCCCGGAGGGAGCGCAAGGGGCGATACTCGTCGGTGGTCGCGAAGGCGGCGGCGTGGTCGGGTTCGGCCCGACCATCTCTGCAACCGGAGGGAACCGGTCAAGCCAGTCCCGGGCCAGGCCCGGAAGGCTTGATGGTTTAGCGTGCGGAGCTTAGCCCGCCGCCTTCACGGCCTTCTCGTAGAAGCTCGTCTCGAACAGCCCGTCGAAAGGCAGTTCCTTTTCCAGCGAGCCGAGCTTGACCTGATAGGCCTGCATGGCGCGCGACGGCTCGATGATCTTGGCCGGGTCGATCTGGAACTTGCTGGCCGGCGAGGTCAGCGCCTTCTTGATCAGGGCGGGGTCGACGATGCCCTTGCCCAGCGCCGCGCCGACATGGGGGACGGCCTTCTCCGGCGTCTTGGTCAAAAGGTCGGACGCCTTGATCAGGCCCGCGACGATGGTCTGTACCGCGGCCGGGTTCTTGGTGGCGAAGGCGCCGGACACGGCAACCACAGTGCCGGGCTGGCCTGGGAAGACCTCCTCGCCCTCGGCGATCAGCTTGATCTGTGGATTGCGGTCCTGAATGATCGTCAGCGCCGGCTCGCGCACGCTGCCGCCTTCGACCGCGCCGGCAAGGATCGCCTGCTGCGTCGCGTCGATACCCATCGGCACGATCTCGATATCGGCCTTGTCGGCCTTGGCGACCTCCCAGAGCCAGTGCTGCAACGTGGTGTTGGGCACCGAGCCGGCCGGCTGGGTGGCGAGGCGTGCGGGCTTGCCGGAAGCGGCGCGGAAGGCCTTGAAGGCGGCGGCCGGGCTCGTCCCCGGCGTGAAGTACTTGGCGAGCTGCGGGGCCGCGACGACGACGTTCTCGCCGATCGCGGTCGAGGCGACGACGCGGACATCGACACCGCGCGAGCGCGCCACGGCGAGCGGCGCCACCCCGGCGACATAGACGTCGATCGTGCCCGAGGCGAGAGCCTGGATCATGTTCGGGCCGGACTCGAACACGGTCACCGCCACGTCGACGCCGCCCTGCTTCAGCCAGCCCTCGCCATTGGCGACGAAGAAGGGGGCCGTCCCGACCACGGGGATGAAGCCGATGCGGGCGGCCACCGCCTGCTGCGCCCGGGCGACGCCGGTGAGTGACGTCGTCGCGGCGAGCGCGGAGCCCGCGATCAGGAACTGGCGGCGATCCATAGGGCAAATCCTCCGTGGCAAGGGCGCCGGGAGGCGCCTATTGACAGATTGAGAAAAGGATTTTCTATCTGAATACAAGTCGTGACGGTCAAAAAGATCAAAAATCTTTCTATGGCTGATTTGGCGATATGAATGTTCTCTTTTGAATGGGTGCCATGGAATGGATGCGATCGACCGGAAAATCCTGACGGTGCTGCAGGGGGACGCCAACATCTCGATTGCCGAGCTGGCCGATCGGGTCGGGCTCTCCCAGACGCCGTGCTGGAAGCGCATCCAGAAGCTGGAGCAGTCCGGCGTCATCCTGAAGCGCGTCGCGCTGGTGGCGCCTGAGAAGATCGGGCTGGGGCTGACGGTCTTCGTCCAGATCGAGACGGCGGACCATTCCGGACCCTGGCTCGAGAAATTCGCGCAGATGGTTTCGGCGATGCCGGAGGTGATGGAATTCTACCGGATGGCCGGCGATGTGGACTACATGCTGCGCGTGGTCGTCGCCGACATGGCGGCCTATGACGGCTTCTACAAGAAGCTGATCGAGACGATCCCGCTCAAGAACGTGACCTCGCGCTTCGCCATGGAGCGGATCAAGTCGACGACAGCGTATCGCGTCCCGGATCTGCCGAAGCCCTGAGGCTTCGGGACGAAACGCCTTCGACCTTCCGGGGCTTCGCGCAGCGAAGAGGCCGGGATCCATAGCCGCTGCTCTGGGCGAAGAGGCCGCTCGGCGTCACGCCTTGCGCTGAGCTTGCTGTGGTCATGGGATCCCGGCTCAGGCCTGCGGCCAGCTTCGGCATGACGGCGCGGTTCAAGGCCGGTTCGGCGGCCCGATGCACGAAAAAGGGGCGGGTGCCCTGGCGCCCGCCCCTTCCGTCAGATCGTATCGGTAACGCTTCAGGCCGCGACGGCCTCGATCACCTTCTTCTCCCACTCCTCGCCCCAGATCATCACGGCGTGGCCGGGCGAGACTTCGCGGTACTGGCGGATCGGCGGGACATAGTCCGGCGCGCGCACCGGGCTCTTGATCTCGTCGTTGGAGGGCGGAGTACGCTCGTGGCGGCGCGTCGGGTCGGCGATCGGAACCGCCGCCAGCAGGCGCTTGGTGTAGGGGTGCTGAGGATTGCCGAAGATCGCCTCGCGCGGGCCGATTTCGACAATCTCGCCGAGATACATCACCGCGACGCGATGGCTGACGCGCTCCACCACCGCCATGTCGTGCGAGATGAAGAGATAACCCAGCCCCATGCGGGCCTGCAGCTCGAGCATCAGGTTGACGACCTGCGCCTTCACCGAAACGTCGAGCGCCGAGACCGCCTCGTCCGCCACGATCAACCGGGGCTCGACCGCGAGCGCGCGCGCGATGCAGATGCGCTGGCGCTGGCCGCCCGAGAACTCGTGCGGGAAGCGGCTGGCCATGTCCGGCTGCAGGCCGACCCTGCGCAGCAGCTCGGCGATCTTGTCGCGTGCCTCCGAGCGGGTGGCAAGCTTGTTGATCAGCAGCGGCTCGGCGATGGCTGCGCCGACATTCATGCGCGGGTTGAGGGACGCGAAGGGGTCCTGGAAGATCATCTGCATGCGCTTGCGCTGCTCGCGCAGGTCATGCTGGCTGAGCTTCAGCACGTCGGTGCCGTCGAGCAGCACCGAGCCGGAGAGCGGCTCGATCAGGCGCATGACCGAGCGGCCGGTGGTCGACTTGCCGCAGCCGGACTCGCCGACCAGCGCCAGCGTCTCGCCGGCCTGGAGGCTGAAGGAGACGTTCTCGACCGCATGGACACGGCCCTGGACCGAGCCGAGCAGGCCGGAGCGGATCTCGAAGCGGGTGGTCAGGTTCGCGACCTCGAGCACCGGCCGCTCGGCCACCTTGACGGTGTCCGGCACCTCGGTCGGCACGTCGGAGGTGCCCGTCGTGCGGTCGACGACCGGGAAGCGCATCGGCCGGGTCTTGCCCTCCATCGAGCCCAGCTTCGGCACCGCCGAGAGCAGCGCCTTGGTGTAGGGCTTCTGCGGATTGGCGAAGATGTCCTCGGTGCCGCCGGTCTCGACCTGCTCGCCATTGTACATGACGACCGTGCGGTCGGCGATCTCGGCGACGACGCCCATGTCGTGCGTGATGAACAGCACCGACATGCCTTCTTCCTCCTGCAGCAGCTTGATCAGCTGCAGGATCTGCGCCTGGATCGTCACGTCGAGCGCGGTCGTCGGCTCGTCGGCGATCAGGAGCTTGGGCTTGCAGGCCAGCGCCATCGCGATCATCACGCGCTGACGCATTCCGCCCGAAAAGCGGTGCGGATATTCATGGAAGCGCGACTTGGCCGCGGGGATACGGACCTTCTCCAGCAGGCGGACCGTCTCGGCTTCAGCCTCCGAGCGCGACATGCCGCGGTGCAGGATCAACGCCTCGGCGATCTGGAAGCCGATCGTCAGCACCGGGTTCAGCGAGGTCATCGGCTCCTGGAAGATCATCGCGACCTCGTTGCCGCGGATGTGCCGCATCTGCGGCTCCGGCAGGGTCAGGAGTTCCTTGCCGTTGAGCTTGATCGAGCCCTCGATCTTGCTCGAGCCCGGAGGCGTCAGGCGCATGATCGAGAGCGCGGTCACGCTCTTGCCCGAGCCGGACTCGCCCACGACCGCCACCGTCTCCTTCGGCTTGATGTCGAACGAGACGTTGCGGACCACGGACCGCCAGGCCCCTTCCACGCGGAACGAAGTGGTCAGGTTGCTGACGGTGAGAATGGGAGAAGTCATGCCGATGCCTTCCGAGGTTCTGGGTCAGATGACGCGGCGCGGGTCGAGCGCGTCGCGCAGGCCGTCGCCGATGAAGTTGATCGAGAGCACGGTGAGGAAGATCGCCGTACCCGGGAAGAGCGCCCAATGCGGGGCCGAGTCGAGATGATCCTTGGCGTCGAACAGCAGGCGCCCCCAGGTCGGGATGTCCGGCGGGAAGCCGAGGCCGAGGAAGGACAACGTCGACTCGGCGATGATCGCCGAGGAGACCTCGATCGTCGACGCGACGATGACCGGGCCGAGCGCGTTCGGCAGGATGTGATGCACCATCTGCCGGAACTTCGTCGCGCCTGAGGCTCGGGCCGCCTCGACGAACTCCTTCTCGCGCAACGAGAAGAACTGCGCACGGACGAGCCGCGCCACCGGCATCCAGCGCAGGCCGCCGATGACCACGACGATCAGCACGAAGACGCCGCCCTCGACGCCGAACAGGGCTTTGAGCTGTTCACGGAAGAAGTAGATCACCAGCAGCAGCAGCGGCAGCTGCGGCAGCGACAGGAACAGATCCGTCACCCACATCAGGGCGGGGTCGGCATATTTGCGCGACATGCCGGCGACCGCGCCGATGAGGACGCCGACGATCGTCGCCACCACCATCGCCGCGAGCCCGACGGCGAGCGAGATCCGCCCGCCATACATCATCCGCGCCAGGATATCCTGGCCGAGATCGTCGGTCCCGAAGGGATGGGCGAGCGAGGGCCCCTGCAGCGTCGCCGAAAAGTCGATGTCGTTGATCGCGACCGGCCAGAGCCATGGGCCGACGATCACGCCGAGGATCAGCATGGCGAGAACCACGGTGCTCGCCATCGCGAGCTTGTGGCGGCGGAAGCGCTTCCAGGTCTCGCGTCCGGGCGAGACCGCAGCGCCTGTCTGGGCGGGGCCGGACACCGGCTCAGCCGAAGGAGATGCGAGGGTCGAGCCAGCCATAAAGCAGATCCGCGATGAGGTTGAACAGGACGACGAGGCACGCGAAGACGAAGGTCACGGCCATGATGACCGGGGTATCGTTGGCGAGGATCGCGTCGATGAGGAGGGAGCCGATCCCGGGGATCCGGAAGATCTGCTCGGTGACGATGGCGCCTCCGAACACGGCGGGCATCTGCAGCGCCACGAGCGTGACCACAGGGATCAGCGCGTTGCGGGTGATGTGGCGCAACGTCACGGTCTTCTCGTTGAGACCCTTGGCGCGGGCCGTGGTGACGTAGTCGAGCCGGATCACGTCGAGCACCGCCGAGCGCACATAGCGCGTGTAGGACGCCGCCTGAAACAGCCCGAGCACGGTGATCGGCATGATCGCCTGGCGGAACATCTCCCAGTACCAGCGCCAGCCCGTCGCCGCGATGTCGGAGCGGTAGACGAAGGGGAACCAGCCCAGCGTGACCGAGAAGATCAGGATCAGCAGCAGGCCGGTGAAGAAGGTCGGCAGCGAGAAGCCGACGAAGGCGAGCGTGTTGGCGATCTGGTCGAAGATCGAATAGGGCCGCGTCGCGGCATAGATGCCGACGGGCAGGGCGATGCACAGCGCCAGGATCTGCGATGAGCCGACGACGAACAGCGTGGTCGGCACGCGCTGCAGGATCAGCTTGTCGACATCGATGCGGCTGGCGAAGGAGAAGCCCCAGTCACCCTGCACCATGGCGGCAAGCCAGCGCAGATAGCGCACCATGATCGGGTCGTTGAGGCCGAAGCTGGCGCGCAGCGCCTCGCGCACCTCTGGGGGAACGTTGGGATTGGTCGCCATTTCCGAGAACGGATCGCCAGGCGCCATCGCGAGCACGGTGAACAGGATCAGGCTGATGCCGAGCAGGCTCGGGATAGCGATCAACAGTCGCCGCAGCAGGTAGCTGGCCATGAACAATATCTCTTTGAGCGCACGGCCACAGGCCGTGGGGTACGGGATCGCGTCGGGTTGGCAGAGAATGGCCGCAGTGGCAACGGCGCTTCGCTTGCGGTCCCGACTTAAATGGGGAAACGGCTCCGCACGGCCGGCAGGCCGCGCGGAGCCGCTGAGGCTAGCTTAGCTGCGATACCAGGCCGCGATGTTCCAGCTGTCGACGTCCCAGCCGCTGTGATCGTGCGACAGGTTGTTCATCGAGGCGGCGACGCGAGTACGCGACAGCAGCGGCAGGATGACGTTGGCCTCGCAGAAGATCTCGTTGACCTTGATCAGCAGCGCAGCGCGCTTGGCCGGGTCGAGTTCCTTCTGGGCGGCCTTGTAGGCCTCGTCGGCAGCCGGGTCCGAGTAGCGCGAGACGTTGCGGCCCAGCCACTTGTTCTCCTTGTTCGCGATCTCCCAGGAGACGAACTGGTTGAGGAAGCGCTCCGGATCGGGCTGAGGCTGCGTCGTCGTGTACATTTCCATGTCCACGTACAGCTTGGTGTAGGTGTCGGGGTTGGCGACGTCCGACGAGAAGAACACCGAAGCGGTGACCGACTTCAGCTCAAGATCGATGCCGGCGCGCTGGCAGGCCTGCTTGATGATGGCCTGTGTCTTCTGGCGCGGTGCGTTGATCGAGGTCTGATAGACGTATTTGAGCTTCTTGCCGTCCTTCTCGCGGATGCCGTCGGCGCCCTTCTTCCAGCCGGCGTCGTCGAGGATCTTGTTGGCCTTGTCGATGTTGAACTCGTATTTGAGCTTGGTCGACTTGAACTGCTTCGGCTCGTTGACGAAGCTCGCGGTCGCGGTGCCGCCGCGGCCATAGATGAACTTCTGGACCGAATCGCGGTCGATCAGCAGGTTGATCGCCTCGCGGACCTTGGGGTCCGACAGGGACGGATGCTTGGTCTTGACGCTGGAGCGCTCGCCATCGACCTCGGTCCACGGATCGGTCGTGTTCAGGATGATGAACTCGATGTCGCCCGAAGCCACGGCGCTGATCTTGCCGCGCCCGCCGGTCTCCATGCGCTTGAGGACCTCGTCCTCGACCTGGAGGTTCCAGGCATAGTCGTATTCGCCGGTCTGCAGCACAGCGCGGGCCGCCGAGACCGCGTCGCCGCCGCCCTTGACCTCGATCGTGTCGAAATGCGGCTGGTTCTTGATGTGGTAGTCGGCGAAGCGCTCGCCGGTGAGGACGTCACCCGGCTTGAAGTCGACGAACTTGTAGGGGCCGGTGCCGATCGGCTTGAGGTTGTCCGGGGCCTCGCGGGACTTGGCGCCGACATACTCGCCGAACCGGTGCTTCGGCAGGATCTGGCCGACGGTGCCGACGAAGGGGTCGGCCCAGAACGGCGTCGGCTGCTGGAAGATCACCTTGACGGTGTGGGTGTCGACCTTCTCGACCTTGATGTTGGTGTAGGAGCCCGTGGTGTAGGCGGCGGTCGCCGGCTCCTTGGCGTATTCCCAGGTGAAGACGACGTCGTCGGCCGTGAACGGCTTGCCGTCATGCCACTTGACGTCCTGCTTCAGCTTCCAGGTGACGCTCAGGCCGTCGGCCGAGAGGCCGCCATTGGCCTTGGTGGGAACTTCGGCCGCGAGGCAGGGGATCAGGTTGCCTTCCTTGTCCCAGCCGGCGAGCGGCTCGTAGAAGATGCGCGAGGCGATCTGGTCCTTGGTGCCCGAGGCGAAATGCGGGTTCAGCAGCGTCGGGGCCTGCCAGAGCAGCATCTTCAGCGGGCCGCCGCCGCCGGCCTTGGTCGGCTTGTACTGCAGCGTGGCGTTTGCCATCGCGACATCGTTCCAGGCCAGGATCTGGCTGGCGATCGGCGCGGCGATACCCACCGCTGCCATCTTCTGCATGAAGGAGCGTCGCGACAGCGTGCCTTCCTTCACATCCGCGACCAGTCCGCGGATTTCCTGCTCTTTCATCGAATTGCCTCCACCTTCAACCAAACGTCGCCCCTCGGCGCTTGCGCGCCGTGTTTCTTGAGGGGCCCAGCAAGGCATGTGCCAACGAAAGCGTCAACTGTGCAGCGCAGAGCAAATGCGCGCAGATTGCAGGGCGGGAGAGTCGATGTTCATGAAAATGAATGATTGTGTCTCCCATCGTTGATCGGTCGCAATTTTATGCCGACTAGTCGAGGAAGACGACTGTTTTCTTTCCGTTGAGAATAACGCGATCTTCGAGATGGTGCAGCACGGCGCGCGCCAGGACCCGTCGCTCGATGTCGCGGCCCTTGCGCACGAGATCGTCGGGCGTGTCGCGATGCGAGATGCGCTCGACGTCCTGCTCGATGATCGGACCTTCGTCGAGGTCGGGCGTGACGTAGTGCGCCGTCGCGCCGATCAGCTTCACGCCGCGCTCATGGGCCTGGTGGTAGGGCTTGGCGCCCTTGAAGCCCGGCAGGAAGGAGTGATGAATATTGATGCAGCGCCCGAGTAGCTTGGCCGAAAAACCGTCCGACAGGATCTGCATGTAGCGCGCCAGCACGACCAGATCGGTCCTGGTCTCCTGCACCAGCCGCCAGAGCTCCGCCTCCTGTTCCATCTTGGTCTGCCGCGTCACCGGCATGTGATGGAAGGGCAGGTCGCCCAGATCGGTCGAGGACAGATGCTCGCGGCCATGGTTGGAGACGATTCCGGTCACTTCCATCGGCAGCTCGCCGATACGCCAGCGATAGAGCAGGTCGGCCAGGCAATGGTCGAACTTTGAGACGAGCAGCATGACGCGCTTCTTCGCAGTGCGTGCGCGCAGGGTGAAGCTCATGCCGAAGCGCTGGGCGAGGTCGCCGACCGAGGCCGCGATGGCCTCCTGCGTCGTGCTCTCGTCGAGGCGCTGGAACACGACGCGCATGAAGAAGCGGCCGGTTTCGATGTCGTCGAACTGCTGGGCGTCGAGGATGTTGCAGCCGGCCTCGAACAGCAGCGTCGAGACGGCGGAGACGATGCCCGGACGGTCGGGGCAGGACAGGGTCAGGATGGCAATGCGGTCGGACATGGCTTGCGCCGCCGCTGGGGGCGGCCCTTCGCTGGAATGAGGCTGAACGGGGGATGGGGTGGAGGCGTGCGCGCGACGCGCTGCCTTCAACCTCGTCCGGTCGACGCCTCATTCGCAATGATGTCGCAACCGAATTCCGCCACCGAAGCGGAGAGCCAGGACCAGAAACTGCCGGCAAAGCTGCGCGCCACCATGATCTCGAAGACCGCTCCTTCCGGACCGTCCTCGGCCCGCCAGAGATGCACGCCGATATGGGCGATGCTTGTCAAGGCGGCCATGCCGATGGGGAAGGCGGCCGGGTGCAGGTCGAGCATGCAGCCCTTGGCCAGTGCATTGCGGACGGCGGCTCCTGAAACCCGCAGCGCGGCGCGGCCCGAACTCTGATCGGCGACCGCGGCGACGTCCGACAGAGCCTGCAACGCATCCGCGAAGCCTGTTCTGTCGTTGGCGACCAGAAGCCATTGGCCGGGTCCGGCCCAGACGGCTGCATGCGTCCTCGAACTGGCGACGGCGGGCGTCGAGGGCAGGTCGAGTCCGAGCCGGGCCTTCATGGCCGCGGCCAGGGGCGCGTCGCCGGAGGCCGGGGCAATCAGGCTGGCGATGCCGAGCCCGTCGCGGGCCTCGACGCGCACGCCGCTCTTGCCCGCCGTCCCGCGATGGCCGCTCTGGAGGATGCCGGCCCAGGCCCCGCGCGGCGCCCAGGTCGTGGTCGTCATCACATCAGCCATGGAGGCGCGCTCCTTCCGGATCGAGGAAGACCGGATGGCAGATCTCGACCTCGATATCGCCATTGCGGACCGGATCGACGGCGCGGACGCGCTCGCCGATGCGGGCCTGCCCGTTCTTGAGGAGCCCAAGCCCCATCCAGTGCTCGAGATGGGGCGAATAGGCGACCGAGGTCATGTAGCCCTCGTCGTTCTCCATCGTGGCCGCCTTGCCGATCCCGATGAAATGCGCGCCGGCGCGCAGCCTCTCGCTGCGGTTGACCGGGCGGAAGCCGACGAAGATCGGCCGCTCGGCCTCGACCAGCGCCGCGCGCTTCGCCATCAGCCGCCCGACATAGTCCTTCTTCGACGAGGCCATCTTGCCGAGGCCGAGATCGCGCGCCGTGGTCTGGCCGCTGAGCTCGTTGCCGGCGACATGGCCCTTCTCGATGCGCATGACGCCGAGCGCCTCTGTGCCATAGGGCGTGATGCCGTGCTCCGCGCCCGCCGCCATCAGGGCTCGCATCATCGCATCGCCATGGTCGGCCGGGACGGCGAGTTCATAGGCGAGCTCGCCCGAGAACGAGATCCGGAACAGCCGGGCCGGAAAGCCGCCGCCGACGGTGACGGCGCGTGCCGCGAGATAGGGAAAGGCTTCGTTCGAGAGATCGTGCTGCGGATCGACCACACCCTGCAGCACGGCACGCGCCTTGGGCCCGGCGATCGAGGCCTGCGCCCATTGCTCGGAGACCGAGACCATCGCGACGTCGAGATCGGGCCAGAGCACCTGATGGCAGAATTCGAGATGCTGCATCACCTTGCCGGCATTGGCCGTGGTGGTGGTCATCAGGAAATGCGTCTCGGAGAGCCGCGAGGTCGTCCCGTCATCCATGACGAAACCGTCCTCGCGCAGCATCAGCCCATAACGGGCCTTGCCGACGGGGAGTGCCTTCCAGCCATTGATGTAGACGCGCTCGAGGAATTCGGCCGCGTCCTTGCCCTGGATGTCGATCTTGCCGAGCGTCGAGACGTCGCAGATGCCGACGCCGCTGCGCACGGCCTTGACCTCGCGGTTGACCGTCGTCAGCCAATCGGGCTCGCCGGGCTTCGGATAGTATTGCGCCCTGAGCCATGGCCCGGCCTCGACGAAGACGGCGCCCTGCTGCTTCGACCATTCATGCGTGGGGCTGAGCCGCGTCGGCCGGAAGTCCTTGCCGCGATGGTGGCCCGCCAGCGCACCGATGGCGACCGGCGTGTAAGGCGGCCGGAAGATCGTCGTGCCGGTCTCGGGGATGGTCTTGCCGGTCTGCTCGGCCATGATCGCGAGGCCGGCGATGTTGGAGGTTTTGCCCTGGTCGGTCGCCATGCCGAGCGTGGTGTAGCGCTTGAGATGCTCGACCGGCTTGAAACCCTCGCGCGCCGCCAGCTCGACATCGGTGTCGGTGACGTCGTTCTGGAAGTCGACGAAGGCCTTGCCCTTGCCGCCGGACACGCGCCAGACGGGCTTGAGCGCAACGCCCTCCGGGTCGGTCTTGGGCGGCTGCATCGCAGCCTTCGGCGCAAAGCCGCAATCGGCCGCCGCCTCCGCACCCAGCCGCGCACCGTCCTCCAGTGCCTGCGCGAGCGAGACGCGCCCCGCGGCGCTGCCGGCGACGGAAAGCCCCGCCGGCATGGCGCCCGGCACGAAGGCGTGGATCCCCGCATCCCAGACCGGCCGCGTATTGTGATGCGAAGTCAGGTGCAGCGTCGGGTTCCAGCCGTTCGAGACGGCGAGCAGGTCGCAGGCGATCACCTGCTCGCGGCCCGAGGCCTCGCGCAACGTGACCGAGCGCAGCGCGCGGCCGCCCGAGGCGCTGGCGACGACGCCGGTGATGTGCTTCGCACCGATCTTGCTTGCGAGCAGGCTCAGGGCGCTGTCGACGGTCGGGCGCGGGTCGACGATCGCGGCGACGCTCACGCCGGCATCGGCGAGGTCGCGCGCCGTCGTCCAGCCATCGTCGCCGGTCGTGAACACGACGGCCTCGCGCCCCGGCGTCACCCCATAGCGGTTGAGATAGGCGCGCACCGCGCCGGCCAGCATCACGCCCGGCATATCGTTGCCGGCGAAGACGACCGGCCGCTCGATCGCGCCGGCGGCAAGGATCGCGCGCTTGGCGTTGATCCGCCAGGCACGCTGGCGCGGCTGATGCGCGGGCGGCACCGGCAGATGATCGGCGACGCGCTCGACCACGCCATAGATGCCATGGTCGTAGACGCCGAAGACGGTGCTGCGCGGCATGATCGTCACGTCCGGCAGGCTCGCAAGCTCGGCCAGCGCGTCGGCGATCCATTCGCTGGCCGCGCGCGCATCGATCTCGCGCTTCTCTGTCAGGAGCTTGCCGCCGAGCCGGAAATCCTCGTCGCAGAGGATGACGCGGGCGCCTGCGCGCCCGGCCGCAAGTGCCGCCGAGATGCCGGCCGGCCCACCGCCGATCACCAGCAGGTCGCAGAAGGCGAAGGCCTTCTCGTAATGATCGGGGTCCTCATGCCCGGCCCCGCGGCCGAGGCCCGCGGCGCGGCGGATCAGCGGCTCGTAGAGCTTCTCCCAGAACGCCGCCGGCCACATGAAGGTCTTGTAGTAGAAGCCCGCCACCAGCGCAGGAGAGACCAGGCCATTGACGGAGAGCAGGTCGAAGGCGAGCGAGGGCCAGCGGTTCTGACTGGAGGCTTCGAGCCCGTGATAGAGTTCGGTGACGGTCGCGCGGGTGTTGGGCTCGCGCCGGGCGCCGGCCCTGAGCTCGACCAGCGCATTGGGCTCCTCCGGCCCGGCCGAAAGGATGCCGCGCGGGCGGTGGTATTTGAACGAGCGTCCGACGAGGCGAACGCCATTGGCGAGGAGTGCCGAGGCGAGCGTGTCGCCGGCGAAGCCCTCGTAGCGCTTGCCGTCGAAGCGGAAGGATTGCGCCTGCGTCCGGTCGATCAGGCCGCCGGAAGCCATGCGGAAGGGTTGAGCGCTCATGCCGTTGCTCCCGCCTTGGCCGGCTTCGCGGTCTCGACCGCCTCGATCGCATGGGTGCGGGTGTCGCGCGTCACGACGAGCCAGGCATGGCAGCCGGCGCCGTGATACCAGAGCTCGCGATGCCGGCCGGCCGGATTGTCGCGCTGATGGACGTATTCGAACATGGCGGCTTCCGTCGCTTCCATCCCGTCCGGACGCTTCGGATTGGCGTCGCCGAGATAGGTGAATTCCTGGGCGTCGCGGGCGCCGCAATGGGGGCAGGTGATGCGCATGGCAGAATCCTCAGGCCCCGTCAGTGCAGGTTCGGCTGGGCGCCGACGCCCTTTTCGTCGATCACGCGGCCAGTCGCGAAGCGGTCGAGCCTATAGGCGGCGGCCACCGGATGCGGCTCGTCCTTCGCGATCAGATGCGCGAAGCAGAAGCCCGAGGCCGGCGTCGCCTTGAAGCCGCCATAGCACCAGCCCGCATTGAGATAGAGGCCCTGTACCGGCGTGTGGTCGATGATCGGCGAACCGTCCATCGACATGTCCATGATGCCGCCCCAGTGCCTGAGCATCCGGATGCGGCCGACGCCCGGCCACAGCGCCATCGCCGATTCCATCACGTCCTCGATCACCGGCAGGTTGCCGCGCTGGGCGTAGGAGTTGTAGCCGTCGATGTCGCCGCCGAAGACGAGCCCGCCCTTGTCCGACTGGCTGACGTAGAAGTGGCCGGCGCCGTAGGTGACGACATTGTCGATCAGCGGCTTGATGCCTTCCGAGACGAAGGCCTGCAGCACATGGCTCTCGATCGGAAGCCTGAGGCCCGCCATCGCCGCGACCCGCGAGGAGTTGCCGGCGACCGCGACCGCAACCTTCTTCGCCCGGATCGGCCCGCGAGTCGTCTCGACGCCGGTGACGCGGCCGTTCTCCAGCTTGAGCCCGGTGACCTCGCAGTTCTGGACGATGTCGACGCCGTTGCGGTCTCCGGCATGGGCATAGCCCCAGGCGACGGCATCGTGCCGCGCCGTGCCGCCGCGCTTCTGCAGCAGCCCGCCCTGGATCGGGAAGCGGCCGTTCTCATAGTCAAGGAACGGCACCATTGCGCGGACCTGCTCGCGGTCGAGCAGTTCGGCGTCGACGCCGGCCAGCCGCATCGCGTTGCCGCGCCGCGCATAGGCATCGCGCTGCGCATCGGAGTGGTAGAGGTTCAGCACGCCGCGCTGGCTGACCATCGCATTGTAGTTGAGGTCCTGCTCCAGCCCTTCCCAGAGCTTCATCGACAGCTCGTAGAACGGCGTATTGCCCGGCAGCAGGTAGTTCGAGCGGATGATCGTGGTGTTCCGTCCGACGTTACCGGAGCCGATATAGCCCTTCTCGATCACCGCGACATTGCGGATGCCGTGCCGGCTGGCGAGGTAATAGGCGGTCGCCAGACCATGCCCGCCGCCGCCGATCACCAGCACGTCGTATTCGGGCTTGGGCGCGGCGTCGCGCCAGGTCGGCTGCCAGCCCTTATGGCCCTTGAGCGTCTGGGCGAGCAGCGAGAAGACGGAATAGCGCATCGGCGGTCCGGTTCGGGGTGAGAGAAAGCAGCAACGGTCTTGTCACCCGGAGATTGGCCGACATAGGCTGCCGGACATGACTCTGGGCGACACGAACTTATCTCATGGCGACAAGGACGGTGAGCGCAGGCCGACCCATGTCGGCTTCCTGCTGATTCCCGACTTCGCGCTGCTCGCCTATGCCTCCGCCGTCGAGCCCCTGCGCGCCGCCAACCGCCTGTCCGGCCGCGATCTCTATCGCTGGAGCCATGTCTCGATCGACGGGAACCCGGCAACCGCCTCGAACGGGGTCAGCATCCACGCCGACCATTCGGTCGGTGCCGAGATGCGCTTCGACTATGTCGTGGTCTGTGCCGGCGGCAATCCGGCCGTCTTCCATCATCCGCCGACTTTCGCCTGGCTCCGGCAGTTGGCGCGCCACAGGGTCAGGCTCGGCGGGGTCTCGGGTGGTCCCTACATCCTCGCCCACGCCAATGTCCTCGACGGCTATCGCTTCACCATCCATTGGGAGCATGCCCCGGCCTTCATCGAGGATTATCCCGATCTCGACTTGCGCCGGTCGCTTTACGAGATCGACCGCGACCGGCTCACCTCCAGCGGCGGCACCGCCCCGCTCGACATGATGCATGCCGTCATCGCCCGCGAGCATGGCAGCGAGCTCGCGCTCGCCGTCAGCGAGTGGTTCCTCCAGACCCATGTCCGCGAGGGCGCCGGGCCGCAGCGCATGCCGCTGCGAGAGCGGCTCGGCATCAGCCATGCCCCGCTGCTGCGCGTCGTCGGCCGCATGGAGCAGAGCCTCGAAAACCCGCTCTCGCGCGAGGAGCTGGCGCGCACGGCGAATGTCTCTTTGCGCCAGCTGGAGCGCCTGTTTCGCCACCATCTCGGCCGCTCGCTCGGCGAGCACTATCTGGCCCTGCGCCTCGACCGCGCCCGCGACCTGCTGCGCCAGACCTCGCTCTCGGTGCTGGAAATCGCGCTCGCCTGCGGCTTCGTCAGCGCCAGCCATTTCTCGCGTGGCTATCGCCAGCGCTTCGGCCATCCGCCGCGGGCGGAACGGGAGCCGCCGACCGGTCGTCCCGGACGCTGAAACGGCCCGGGGCAGCCTTGACTTGCGGACTCGAAGAATGGAATAATTATTCCATAAGGTACAAAAATCAAAAAAATGTGCCGTCCGTCAGGGAGACGTATCTCAAGTGTCAGAAGTTGCTTCGGTCAGCCGGAATCTCGCCGGCCAGGTTGCCATCGTCACGGGCGCCAGCCAGGGGCTGGGAGAGGCCGTGGCGCGCGAGCTCGCTGCGCGCGGGGCGAAGGGGCTGCTGCTGACCGGGCGCAGCCGCGAGCGCGGCGAAGCCGTGGCCGCGAGCCTCAAGGAGGTCGGCTGCGACGCCCGCTTCAATGCGGTCGACCTGTCCGATCTTGCTGCCGTCCGCACGATCGTGCCGGCTGCGGAGCGCGCCTTCGGCCGGGTCGACATCCTCGTCAACGCGGCCGGCGACACGGATCGCGGCACGGTCTTCGACACCACGCCGGATCTCTATGAGCGGATCATGGCGGTCAATCTGCGTGCGCCCTTCTTCCTGATCCAGGACGCGGCCGAGCTGATGCGCCGCAAGGCGATCGCCGGCGCCATCGTCAACATCCAGTCGATGTCGGCCCATGGCGGCCAGCCCTTCCTCTCCGCCTACAGCGTCTCGAAGGGCGCCCTGGCGACGCTGACGAAGAACGCAGCCTTCGGCCTGCTCGCCCACAAGATCCGGGTCAATGGCCTGAACATCGGCTGGATGGCGACGCCGGGCGAGGACGCGATCATGCGCAAGCGCCATGGCGCGCAGGATGGCTGGCTCGACGAGGCCGCCGCCGGCCAGCCCTTCGGGCGCCTGCTCGACCCGCGCGAAGTCGCCCGCGCCGTGGCCTATCTGGCCTCGGCCGATTCCGGGCTAATGACGGGATCGAACATCGATTTCGACCAGACGATTCTGGGCGCGCACGATTGACACGAGGAGGGCTGCGACGCCGCGGCCCAAAGGACGATGACGATGATGACGACGGGACAGGCGAAGATGCGGGTGGGATTGCTGGGCGCGGGCCGGATCGGCCGAATCCATGGATTGAATGTCGTGGCGCGTCCCGATGCCGAACTCGTCGCGCTCACCGACGCCATGCCGGAGGCTGCCGCCTCGCTTGCCGCCGCCAGCGGCGCCAAGGCGACGACGGCCGACGCGATCCTGTCGGATGCCGGCATCGACGCCGTGCTGATCTGCACGCCGACCGATACCCATGCCGACCTGATCGAGGCGGCCGTCTCGGCCGGAAAGGCCGTCTTCTGCGAGAAGCCGGTCGACCTCGACGCCGCCCGCATCCGCCGCTGCCTCGCGACGGTCGAAAAGTCCGGCAAGCCGCTGATGATCGGCTTCAACCGTCGCTTCGATCCGAACTTCGCGGCGCTCGAAAGCCGCCTGCGCGCAGGCGAGGCCGGCGCGATCGAGATCGTCAGCGTGATCTCGCGCGATCCCTCGCCGCCGCCGGTCGACTATGTGAAGCGCTCCGGTGGGCTCTTCCGCGACATGATGATCCATGACTTCGACATGGCGCGTTTCCTCCTGGCGGAGGAGCCGGTCGAGGTCTTCGCGCTCGGCTCGGCGCTGGTCGATCCGGCGATCGGGCAGGCCGGCGATGTCGACACCGCCGCGGTGCTGATGAAGACGGCCTCGGGCAAGATCGCGCAGATATCGAACTCCCGCCGCGCCACCTATGGTTACGACCAGCGCATCGAGGTCCATGGCTCGAAGGGCATGCTGCGCGCCGGCAACATCCACGAGACCACGGTCGAGAGCGCCACCGGCGCGGGTTTCCGGGCTGATCCGGTCCAGAACTTCTTCCTGGAGCGCTATGCGGCTGCCTATCGCGCCGAGCTCGACGCTTTCTTCGTTGCCTGCAAGGGCGGCAAGGCGCCGACGCCATCGGGCCTCGACGGGCTCAAGGCGCAAATCCTGGCCGATGCCGCGACGGAATCGGCGAAGTCCGGCAAGCCGGTCAGCGTCGACCTGGGAGCCAAGTAATGGCTGGTGGCAAAGCTATGACGCCGGCGGAACGCGACCTGCGCTATTATGCAGCGCTCGGGCTGGCGGCCGAGGCGAGCCATCTGGCGCTGGGCTACTTCAATCGGCGCGAGTCGCTCGGCGTCACGATGAAGGGCGCGCAGGACTGGCTGACGGTCGCCGACGGCAAGGTCGAGGATTTCCTGCGCCAGCGCCTGTCACAGCTCTTCCCGAATGATTCCGTCATCGGTGAGGAGGGCGGCGGCCAAGCCTCGGATGCCGTCTGGATCCTCGATCCGATCGACGGCACCGCCAACTTCGCCCATGGCGACCGCAACTGGTGCATCTCCATCGGCTTCCTGGCGAACCGCAGGCCGGAGATCGGCGTCGTGGCGGCGCCGGCCCTGGGCGAGGTCTATGCCGCCCGGCGCGGTGCCGGCGCGACCCTGAATGGTGAACCGATCAAGGTTTCCGGCGCAGCTGACATCGGCCGCGCCTCGGTCGAGCTCGGCTGGTCGACGCGCGTGCCTGCTGCGAACTATCTCAAGGTCATCGAGCGCGGCTATGCAGCCGGAGCAGAGATGAAACGCGGCGGCTCGGGCACGCTGGGGCTGTGTCACGTCGCCAACGGCAGCTCGGATGCCTATGCCGAACTCCACATCAACGCCTGGGACGTTGCCGCCGGCATCGTCATCGCAAGCGAGGCAGGCGCTTCGATCAATGATTTTTTCGCCGGCGAAGGGATCGCCAAAGGAAACCCCATCCTGTGCAGCAGTCCGGATTTGGCCCCGGTCCTCAAGGAAATCACGGGAATCGCTTAGCCGGCGCCGTATTCCATTGATCTTTCACGTTGTTTCGTCTCAGTTTCACGGCAGTCACAAGAACCGGACATAGAAGCCGGTCTCTTCGATCAGGGAGGTTACCATGTCATCGAAATCCTGGCTCAAAGCCGGTCTCTTCGCCGGTCTCGCCACTGCGGCCCTTGCTGCCACTCCGGCCCGTGCTCAGGGGTCGCTCGTCATGTATTGCGGCGTCCAGGAGGAATGGTGCCGCGCCATGTCCACCGCCTTCGAGAAGGACACCGGCATCAAGGTCGCGATGACCCGCAAGTCGGCCGGCGAGATCTATGCCCAGCTCAAGGCGGAATCCTCCAATCCGCGCGGCGACATCTGGTGGGGTGGGACCGGCGATCCTCATCTCCAGGCGGCCGAAGAGGGTCTGACCCAGGAATATGAATCGCCGAAGAACGCCGAGCTGCATAGCTGGGCCATCGACCAATGGAAGGCCGCCAAGCAGCGCTCCGTCGGCATCTATGCCGGTGCGCTCGGCTTCGGCTTCAACACCGAGCAGATCAAGTCGAAGGGCATTCCCGAGCCGAAATGCTGGGCCGACCTGCTCAACGCCAAGCTCAAGGACGACGTCCAGGTCGCCGACCCGAACTCGTCGGGCACCGCCTACAACCTGCTCGCCACCGTCGTGCAGCTGATGGGCGAGGAGAAGGGCTTCGACTATCTGAAGCAGCTCCACAAGAACGTCAGCCAGTACACCAAGTCGGGCGCGGCCCCGGCCAAGGCTGCGAGCCTGGGTGAGACCGCCGTCGGCATCGTCTTCATTCACGACGCCGTCGTCTTCGCCGTGCAGGGCGATCCGATCAAGCCGGTCGCGCCCTGCGAGGGCACGGGCTACGAGATCGGCTCGATGTCGATCGTCAAGGGCGCGCGCAATCTGGAGAACGCCAAGAAGTTCTACGATTGGGCCCTGACCCCCGCGGCACAGGCGCTGGCCGCCCCGGCGAAGTCCTATCAGGTGCCCTCGAACAAGGCCTCGCCGGTGCCGGCGCAGTCGCCGAAGATGGATCAGATGAAGCTGATCAACTACGACTTCGTGAAGTACGGCTCCTCGGCCGAGCGCACTCGCCTGCTCGCCAAATGGGACAAGGAAGTGAAGGCGCTGCCGAAGTAGGGGCAATCAGCCTGCCGAACCACCGCCGTCATCCCGGACGCAGCGAAGCCGAGCTCCGGGAGCCATCGTAGAGCCAAGTTCTGGACAAGGAACCGCCCTCCGATGGATCCCGGGGCAAGCCCGGGATGACGGCGAGTTTCCGCGCAGGACGTTCGACAATGCCGCAAGAGCCGGTTCAACCGGCCAGGCCGCAAATGAGGTGAGGGGACAGGCAAGGATGCGCTCCGCCACGAAGCTCGTGCTGCTGCTCGGCTGGCTCGGCTATGCCGTGCTGCCCTGGTACTTCGTCGAGGGGATGAGCCTGACGCGGTTCGGCTGGCTCGCCGGCTATCCCTTCGGCAAGGCCGGCAGCGCGCTGGCGCTCGGCCTCTCCGGCCAGGCACCCTGGCTGCTCCCGATCGGCGCGGCGCTGGCTGCGGCGACGGCGTTCATCGGCAGCCGCGATGCCGCCCGGACCGCGACAGCGCTGGTCGCGGCGGGGGCGCTCGGCCTCGTCCTGCTCTTTGCGCAGGGATTCGCCATCGCGCTGGAGGGCCAGGGCATTCCCTGGCTGGCGGCGCTGCTGGGCGGCGGCGGCGGCGTCCAGCGCGGCATGGGCGGCGGGGCCTTCCTCGTCATCGTCGCGCTGCTGCTGCTGCTCTGCCACGGCCTCGCCTATCGCGGCATCTGCCGGGGCGACCTGTTCACGACGTCCTCGATCGGCATCGTCATCCTGCTGATCGGGCTGTTCATCTTCTATCCGGTGTGGATGATCCTGAAGAGCGCGCTGGTCGACCAGAGCGGCGCCTTCGCGCCCTCCGCCTTCGTCGCCCGCTTCTTCGATTCCTCGATCTGGGGGCTCGGCTGCCTCACTGCCAACGTCAATTGCGGCGTGGCCTGGAACACCCTCGTCCTCGCCGTGCTCTGCGGCGTGATCACGACGCTCCTCGGTCTCGCCTGCGCGCTTCTGATCCTGCGCACGGGCATGCCCGGCAAGCGCGTCATGCGGGCGCTGACGGTGCTGCCGATCATCACCCCGCCCTTCGTCATCGGCCTTGCCCTGATCCTGCTCTTCGGCCGCGCCGGCGTGGTCTCGACCTTCCTCTACGAATGGTTCGACGTGCCGCGCTCGCGCTGGCTTTACGGCCTGCCCGGCGTGTTGCTGGCGCAGGTTCTCGCCTTCGCGCCGATCGCCTTCCTCGTCCTGATCGGCGTGGTGCAGGGCATCAGCCCGAGCCTGGAGGAAGCCTCGCAGACGCTCGGCGCCAAGCGCTGGCAGACCTTCCGCACCGTGACCTGGCCGCTGCTCAAGCCCGGCATCGCCAACGCCTTCCTGCTCGGCTTCGTCGAAAGCATGGCCGATTTCGGCAATCCGCTGGTGCTCGGCGGCAATTTCGAGGTGCTCTCAACGAAGATCTTCTTCGCCGTGGTCGGCGCCGCCTACAATCAGGGTCAGGCGGCGGTGCTCGCCATCATCCTGCTCGCCTTCACGCTCGGCGCCTTCTGGGTGCAGCAGCGCTGGCTCGGCGGCAAGTCCTACACCACCGTCACCGGCAAGGGCGACGCCGGCCTGCCGACGCCGCTGCCGCGCCGCATTACCTGGCTCGCCGCCGCCGCGATCGTTCCCTGGGTCGCGCTGACCTTCGTGATCTACCTCGTCATCCTGGTCGGCGGCTTCGTCAAGAATATGGGCCGCAACCACACTCCGACGCTGGAGCACTACCTCACCGGTTTCGCGATCGACTTCAGCAACGGCATCTATTTCCAGGGCTCGGCCTGGAACTCGTTCTTCACGACGATCAAGGTTGCGGCGATCTCGGCGCCGTTGACGGCGGTGATCGGCCTGCTGACGGCCTATCTGCTGACCCGACAGAAATTCGCCGGACGCGCCACGCTCGAATTCGCGACGATGCTCTCCTTCGCCATCCCCGGCACGGTGCTCGGCGTCGCCTATATCCTCGCCTTCAACGTGCCGCCGATCGAGATCACCGGCACCGGGCTGATCCTCATCATCGCCTTCGTCTTCCGCAACATGCCGGTCGGCGTCCGCTCCGGCATCGCCGGCCTGTCGCAGATCGACAAGAGCCTGGACGAGGCCTCGACGACGCTGCGCGCCCGCAGCTTCACCACGCTCTGGCGTGTCGTGCTGCCGCTGCTGCGGCCCGCGCTGGTCTCGGCGCTGGTCTATTCCTTCGTCCGCTCGATGACGGCGGTCAGCGCGGTGATCTTCCTGGTCTCAGCCGAGTACAACCTCGCCACTGCCTACATCGTCGGGCGTGTCGAGGCCGGCGAATTCGGCCTCGCCATCGCCTATTCCTCGGTGCTGATCGTCTTCATGGCGATGGGCATCGGTTTGATCCAGCTCGGTGTCGGCGAGCGCAAGCTCGGCCGGCGCAAGGTCGTCGCGCTTTCCAGCTCGGTGTCCGACCCTATCAGCCAGGGAGCAGCAAGTTGACCAAGGCCGGGCCTGCATCCGTCGAATTCCGCAATGTTTCCATGCGCTACGGCGCGGTGACGGCCGTCGACAATGTCAGCTTCACCGTCGAGGCGGGCAAGCTGGTGACGCTGCTCGGTCCTTCCGGCTGCGGCAAGACCACGACCCTGCGCATGATCGCGGGTCTCGAAATCGCCAGCGAGGGCCAGATCCTGATCGGCGGCGAGGATGTGACGAAGCTCTCGGCCGCCGATCGCGACGTCAGCATGGTGTTCCAGTCATACGCGCTGTTTCCGCATATGAGCGTATTGGAGAACGCCGCCTATGGCCCGACGGTCAAGGGCCTGGGCAAGGAGAAGTCCCGTGAGATGGCGCTGGCCAAGCTCGCCCTCGTAGGCCTGAAGGGCTTCGAGAACCGCTATCCTTCGGAACTGTCCGGGGGGCAGCAGCAACGCGTCGCCGTGGCCCGTGCGCTCGTGCTGGAGCCGCAGGTGCTGCTTTTCGACGAACCCCTCTCGAACCTCGACGCCAAGCTGCGCCGCCGCGTCCGCGAGGAAATCCGTGAGCTGCAGCAGGAGCTGAATCTGACCGTCGCCTATGTCACGCATGACCAGGAGGAGGCGCTCGCCGTCTCCGACAAGATCATCGTGATGTCCAATGCGAAGATCGCCCAGCAGGGCGCCCCGCGCGCGCTCTATGAGGAGCCCGCCAACGCCTTCGTCGCCGACTTCATCGGCGACGCGAACCTGATCGAGGTGACCGTCAAGTCAGTGGCCGATGGCCGGGCCCAGGTCGCGCTCGGGCCGGCGACGATCACCCTGCCGGCGCGTGGTCTCGATGCCGGCCCCGCAAAGGTCGCCATCCGGCCGGAAAGCCTGCTGCTCTCGGAGGAGAACGGGCCGGCATCGCTTCCCGGCAAGGTCGCCAAATGCGCCTATCTCGGCAATCATCTCGACATCATGGTCGAGACGCCGGTCGGTGAGCTTTTCGTCGTCCAGTACGGCCATCACGCCATGCTGGAGCCGGGCACGCCGGTCCGGCTGGCCTTCGCCGGCTCGGGCGTGACGCTGATTCCACCGGCCTGAACCCGCGCTCGGCGCCTTTTGCCTAAAAAGCCAACGATCCTGCCGCAAAATCAGCACGTTTTGCTCGCATAAACGATAAGTTGGCTAACGAAAAAGCGACGTTTTTCCAGTAACCTGGCACCCTTGAGCGGAGAAAGATTCGGCGGCGATGACCACGAGCGAGAGCGCGACCACGATCCTGATCCACCTTGCCGGCGGCGTCGCGCTGCTGATCTGGTCGGTCAGGTTGGTCCGCACCGGCGCCATGCGCGCCTTCGGCTCGTCGCTGCGCCAGGCCCTGCAGACCTTCACAAAGAATCGCTTCGCCGCCTTTGGCAGTGGAGCGGCCGTGACCATGGTGCTGCAGAGTTCGACCGCGACGACGCTGCTGGTCTCCTCCTTCGCCGGGCAGAACCTGATCGTTCCCGCCATGGCGCTGGCTGTGCTGCTCGGCGCCAATTTCGGCACGTCGCTCGCGGCCTTTGTCATCTCGATGGATCTGGGCTGGCTCTGGGGGCTGTGCCTGGCCGTCGGTGTCGGGCTCTATCTCTCGAACGAGGCGATGGACCGGGCCCGCAATATTGGCCGCGTACTGGTCGGCATTGGACTCATCCTGCTGTCGCTGATCGAGCTCAACACGGCCGCGGCTCCGTTGGCCCAGTCGCAGACCTTCCGGGTCCTGCTCGGCGCCATTGGCAGCGAACCTCTGCTCGCCGTACTGGTCGCGGTCGCCGCGACCTGGCTGACCCATTCCAGCATCGCCGTGATCCTGCTGATCACGACCTTCGCTGCGTCCGGCCTGTTCCCGCCCGCCACGGCGCTCACGCTGGTGATTGGTGCGAATCTGGGCAATGCCCTGATCCCGGTTTTGGACCAGCTCGGGGCGCCGGCCGGGCAGCGCCGCGCCGCCGTCGGCAACCTGCTGACGCGGCTGCTGCTCGCCCTGGCGGTCCTGCCCTTCGTCGGCCCGCTCTCCGCCTGGCTGATCTCGCTGCCCTCGGCCGACAGCCGCCTCGCCATCGAGTTCCACGTCGTCTTGAACCTCGTCGGCGCGCTGGTCTTCCTTCCCTTTGTCGGCCCCGTGTCGAAGCTCGTCGGGCGCTTCATGCCTGGCAAGGATGCCGCCGCGGAGGCGGTCGCGCCGCGCTATCTCGACCCCAACGCCTTGGACAGCCCGACCGAGGCGCTGGCCGGCGCCATGCGCGAGGCGCTGCGCCTCGGCGACCGCGTCGAGGTGATGCTGCGCGACACCATGACATTGCTGGAGAAGGACGAACTCAAGCTCTCCCGTGCGATTGCCGAGGCGGATGACGGCGTCGACACCATCCACGAGTCGATCAAGCTCTATCTGGTCAAGGTCTCGCGCAACGAGCTGACCGAGGAGGAGAGCCGCAGGCTGTTCGAGATCATCACCCTGATCACCAATCTCGAGCATATCGGCGATATCATCGACAAGAATCTGCGCGAGCTGGCCGAGAAGAAGATCCGCAAGCGCTACAGCTTCTCGCCGGAAGGGCTGGCAGAGATCCGCGACTTCCACCACAAGGTCGCGTCTGCGCTCGCTTTGGCGCTCAACGTCTTCGCGACGCGCGACCTTGCCCTGGCACGACAGCTCTTCGCCGAAAAGTCGGCCATGCGCGATGCCGAGCGGCGCGCCACCGAGAGCCATTTTCAGCGCTTGCGCAGCGGCCGGCCGGAATCGATCGAAACCAGCGCCATCCATCTCGACATCATCCGCGATCTCAAGCGCATCCACGGCCACATCGCCTCGATCGGCTATCCGATCCTGGAAAGCGCCAATGCGCTGCGCGAGAGCCGGCTGATGGAGACCAAGGAGGCGCGGGCCCGCCAGGAGCGCGAGATGCTCGTGCCGACGCCGCAGCCCGGACGCTGAGCCGGCCTCAGCCGACAGCCGGAATCAGACGGCGCAGGCGGCCGTCGCCAAGTGAATGGGCGGCAGATTGCGGATGGCGGTCGCGAGTTCGGGCTCGTCGACGAGATCGGCCGCATCCTCGAGCTTGAACCACTGGCTGTGGCGCTCGTCCTTCTCCGCCCAGCTGTCGAGCTGGCGCTCGACCTCGAGCAGGTAGAGCGTGACCTCGCACAGGGCGAAGTGGTCGGCCATGCGCTTCCAGTAGCTATAGCGTCCGGCTGGCGTCTCGCTGACCCGGCCGATCACACCGGCCTCTTCATAGGCTTCGATGGCGGCGGCTTCGGCGTCGTTGCGGTCCTTCATCCGCCAGCCCTTGGGGACGATCCAGCGCCGAGTCGTGCGCGAGGTGATGAGCAGGATCTCGGGAGAGCCGTCCAGACCAAGGCGAACGGGCATCGCAGCGATCTGCGCCCGCGTCCGTCCCCCCTTCTTCCCGGCCTTTTTCATCTCCGCTCGAACCCACCCCCTCTCGTCGCATGATTCGGATCACGCGAACGGAACAAATATTGCAGAAAATGGGGGTGGCGGCCAGAAAATTCCAGATGGCGCTGCCTGGAATCTGATGTTCCGTCGTCTGGAGGTGGCGCAATTGTGGGCGGCACGGCTGCGACATGCGCAGGCCGCGCCGGCTTTGGCGTTACGCCTTCAAGGGCTCCACGCCGCACCACTCCGCGACGAACACCGCCATCGCGCCGGTGATCCGCTTGACCGAGGCAAGGCTGACGCGTTCGTCGAAGGCATGGATGCGCTCACCCATCGGCCCGTAGCAGAGCGCCGGAATCTTGTCGTAGAGGGCGTGGACGCGGGTATCGAGATAGGCCGCCGTCATGAAGGATTTCAGCGGCTTGCCGAGCGCAGCCTCATGCGCGCGGGCGAGCACGGCTTCCGCCTCGCTGCCGGGCTCAAGGACGTAGCCCTCGGCCCAGAAGCCGTTGAACGTCACTTTCGGCGGGTTGTTGGCGAGGAATGAGTCGTTGCGCGACGCCGTTCGGATGCAATCCTCGATGCGCTTGGCGATCTCCTCTGCGGTGACGCCCGGATACAGACCGACGCGGCAATCGACCTTGCACCAGCACGGCACCGAGGAGGCCCAGTCGCCGCCCTCGATCTTGCCGATGTTCAGGTTGATGGGATGCGGGTCGTTCTCGAAATGCTCGCGGCCGACCTTCTCGGCGTTGAACTCCTCCTCGAGCTTGCGCAAGGCCGAGATCACGCGATAGGCGGCGTCGATCGCATTGGCGCCGGTCCCCATCTCGCGGACATGAGCGGGCACGCCGCGCACCTCGAACTGGAACCAGATCACGCCGGCATTGGCCCGCGCCAGCATCTCGTATTCGGGCTCGGGAATCAGCGCGGCCTCGGCGCGATAGCCGCGCAGATGCGTCATCAGCGCGCCATTTCCGGTCGATTCCTCCTCAACCACGGATTCATGATAGACCGTGGCAGCGGGCTGTAACCCGATGCGCCTCAATGCGTCGATGCAATAGAAGTTGGCCGCGGCGCCTGCCTTCATGTCGGCGCTGCCGCGACCATACAGCCAGTCGCCTTCGATCACCGGGTCGAAGGGCGCATGCGTCCACTGGTCTGCCGGCCCCTCCGGTACCACGTCGACATGCGCCTGCAGGATGAGCGACCGGCCTTTCTCCTCGCGCGGATGATGGATGCCGACCACGATCGGCGCGTCGCTATGGAATTCGGAGAAGGGTGCGCCGCCGGGATGGGCCTTGATCGCGGCCTCGTCCATCTTGAAGCGATCGACCGTGAAGCCGCGCTCCTTCATGGCGCGGAAGATGAAGTCCTGGCAGGCATGCTCGTCGCCACGCAGCGAGGGAAAGCGGATCAGTTCCTGCGTGAACGCGACCTGTTCGGCGAAGCCTGCCTCGACGGAGGCGAGGATCTTGTCGCGGAGAGCGGGATCGAGAGGCATGGGCGAGGCTCCGTCAGAATGGCGTCAGTTGGCTTCGTGGTTTCGCGAAACGTCCATCAAATCCGCAGCGTCCGAGGTGACGTACGGTTGTGAAACCGTGGCGGCATCAATGTCCGAACCGCCCGCCACCCGGAACCGCCGCAAGCAGCTGCTGCGTGTAGGCGTGCTGGGGATTGGCGAAGAGCGCCGCCGTCGGCCCCGTCTCGACGATCCTGCCGCGCTGCATCACCGCGATCCGGTCGCAGATCTGCGCGGCGACGCGCAGGTCATGCGTGACGAACAGGATGGCGAGGCCGAGCCGCTGCTGGATGTCCTTGATCAGCTTCAGGATCTGAGCCTGGACCGAGACGTCGAGGGCCGAGACCGCCTCGTCCGCGACCAGCACGTCGGGCTCGAGCGCGAGCGCCCTCGCGATGCCGACACGCTGGCGCTGGCCGCCCGAAAATTCATGCGGGTACCGGTCGATCGCATTGCCGGAGAGGCCGACCAGTTCGAGCAGTTCGCGCGCCCTGGCCAACGCCTCCTTGCGCGGCGTGCCGTGCGCCACCGGCCCGTCCGAAATGATCCGGCCGACGGTCTGGCGTGGGTTGAGCGACGCGAAAGGGTCCTGGAAGACCATCTGGATCCGCTTGCGCTGCTCGCGCAGCGCGGTCGGCTTGAGGTCGCAGAGGAAGAGTTCCCCTGCGTGCGGGCTGTTCAGGATGACCTGCCCGCTGTCGGGCTCGATCAGGCGCAGGCAGCAGCGCCCGACGGTCGACTTGCCAGAGCCGCTTTCGCCGACGAGGCCGAGCGTTTCGCCCCGGACCAGCGAGAACGAGACGTCGTCCGCTGCCTTGACCTCGCGCGCCGTGCCGAAGAGCGTCCGCTTGCGATAGACCTTGCCGAGCTGCTCGACCCTGAGCACGGGCGCGGAGGCCGGAAGGGCAGGCCGGTCCGGCGGCGTCAGCGAGGGGACGGCCGCGAGCAGTTTCTGCGTATAGGGATGGCGGGGCGCGCCGAGCACCTGGTCGGCGGTGCCTTCCTCGACCAGCACGCCCTTTTCGAGAACGGCGATCCGGTCGGCGATCTCGGCGACGACGCCCATGTCATGGGTGATGAACAGCACCGCCGTGCCGTGCTTGTGGCGCAGATTGTCGATCAGCTTGAGAATCTGCGCCTGCGTCGTCACGTCGAGTGCCGTCGTCGGCTCGTCGGCGATCAGGAGCTTCGGCTCGAGCGCGAGCGCCATCGCGATCATCACGCGCTGGCGCTGGCCGCCGGAGAGTTCGTGCGGGTAGGCCTTGGCGAGCCGCGGCGGATCGGGCAGGCCGACCTCGGTCAGGAGATCGACGGCGCGCTTGTAGCGCTCGGATTTGCCGAAGAGCCCATGCGCCTCGAAGGTCTCGACGATCTGGTCGGCGACGCGCATGACCGGGTTGAGCGAGGTCATCGGCTCCTGGAAGATCATGCCGACTTCGCGACCGCGCACATCCTGCCAGGCAGCCTCGTCGAGGGCGAGCAGGTCGCGGCCGGCGAGACGGATCGCTCCCGCGACAGGCTTCACCGCCTTGGGCAGCAGGCCCATCACGGAATGCGCGATCATCGACTTGCCCGAGCCGGATTCCCCGACGACGCAGAGCGTTTCGCCCGGCGCAATGGCCAGCGTGATCTGCTCGACCGCATGGGCGCGGTCGGCCATCGCCGGCAGGGCGAGCGTCAGGCCCTCGATGGAGAGGGCCGGCACGCTGCGGGAAGGTGCTTCGCTCATTCGCGCCCCCTTGCCAGGCGCGGGTTCAGCGCGTCGTTCAGGCCTTCGCCAGCCAGGTTGAGGGCGAGCACGGTCAGGAAGATGGCGAGCCCCGGAAAGAACGAGATCCACCAGGCGTCGAGCAGGCGCGTGCGCCCGGCGCCGACCATGTAGCCCCAGCTCATCAGGTTCGGGTCACCGAGCCCGAGGAAGGACAACGAGGATTCGAGCAGGATCGCCGAGCCGATCATCAGCGAACCCATCACGATGATCGGCGCGATGGTGTTCGGCAGGACCTGGCTGAAGATGATGCGCGGCGTCGACTGGCCGATCGTTACCGCCGCCTGGACATACTCGCGCGTTCGCAGCGAGAGCACCTCGCCGCGCACCAGCCTTGCGACCGGCGGCCAGGACACGACGCCGATCGCGAGCACGATCGAGCCGAGCTGGGGCTGCAGGATCGCGACCAGCACGATCGCCAGCGCGAAGGAGGGGATGGTCTGGAAGAACTCGGTGAAGCGCATCAGCGCATCGTCGACGAAGCCGCCGGCGTAGCCGGCGATGGCTCCGAGCGGCACGCCGATCAGGAGCGCGACCAGCGTCGAGACCACGCCGATCATCAGCGAGACGCGTGCGCCATGGACGAGGCCCGCCGCCAGGTTGCGGCCGAGCGTGTCGGTGCCGAGCGGGAAGCGCTCCATCACGAAGGGCGCGATGAAGGGCCGCCCGACCGGCCGCCAGGGCGACTGCGGGTAGAGCGTCGGCGCCAGCAGCGCGAAGACGACGACCGCGAGCAGGATCACGAGGCCGAGCACGGCGCCGCGGTTGCGGCAGAAGCGTTTGAGGAAGTTCATGCCCGGACACTCATGCCCCGGCCTCGATGCGCGGATCGGCGATCCGGTAGACGAGGTCGGTCAGGATGTTGAAGCCCACCACCATGGCGGAGGAGATGAAGAAGACGCCGAGCAGCACGGAATAGTCGCGCTGCACCAGGGCATCGAACATCAGGCGGCCGATGCCGGGCCAGGCGAAGACGGTCTCGGTCAACACGGCGCCGCCGACGAGCTGGCCTGCCTGCAGGCCGGCCAGCGTCACCACCGGCAGGATGGCGTTGCGCGCGACGTGGCGGCGCCAGACGCGGGGCGGGGAAACCCCCTTGGCGCGCGCGGTCTTGACGAAATCGGCGCCCGCGACCTCCAGCATCGAGGCCCGCATCATCCGGGCATAGAGCGCGGTGAAGAACAGGCCGAGCGTCAGCGCCGGCAGCACGAGATGCCGGCCGATGTCGAGCGCACGGGCAAACCCGGTATAGCCGGCGCCGATGGTCTCGTAGCCGACATTCGGCACGATCCCGAGCTTCAGCGCGAAGACGATCTGGCTCATCAGCGCCACCCAGAACAGCGGCGTCGCGTAGAAGACGAGAGCCAGCGCGGTGATCAGGCTGTCGGACCATTTGCCGGCCCGACGCGCGGCGAGCGCGCCCATCGCCGTGCCCAGCACCAGCGAGATCACGAAGGCGGCGCCGGTCAGCAGCAGGGTCGCGGGCAGCCGGTCCAGCACCAGCGTCAGCACCGGCTGCTGCTGGCGATAGCTGAAGCCGAGATCGAAGGTCAGGTAGCCCTTCAGATAGATCCAGAGCTGCGTCAGCAGCGGCTCGTTCAGGCCGAAGCGCTCGCGCAGCTGCTCGAGGAGCTGCGCGTCCGCAGCCCCTGCCTCGCCGGCGAGCACCTGCGCCGGATCGCCTGGCGCGGCCCGGATCAGAAAGAAGTTGAGCACGGCGATGGCGATGAGCGTGAGCACGCCCTTCGCCAGCCGGCCGGAGAGAAATTGCAGCAGGTTCATTCAACCATGATCCGAAAGGACGGGATTCCCGCCGTCATGCTCGCCCTTGTGGCGAGCACCCACGTCTTCAGCTTGCGCTCGCCGGCAGAAGGCGCGGATGGTCGGGACAGGCCCGACCATGACGGCGAAAGCTCGCCCGCGCCTCTGTCCGGCCGGGGCCGCGCTATCAATCCTTCCAGGCGTCCCGGAAACCGTCATTCACGCCGATCGCCGTCGTGACGAGGTTCTTGACGTTGCAGCGGTAGATGGTCGGGAACTCCATCTCCAGCAGCCAGAGCACCGGCAGATCCTCGACCAGGACCTTCTGGACCTTGGTGTAGAGCTCCTGCCGGGCGGCGTCGGTCGGCGCGATCGCCGCATCGGCGAAGAGCTTGTCGACCTCTGGGTTCACATAGGCGCCCTGGTTGCCGAAGGGGTTGCCCTTGACGATGTTGGTCGAGATGTAGTTGCGCGCCACGCCGATCGCGGGGTCGCCGAGCTGGTAGAGGAAGTTGAAGGTCAGGTCGAAATCGCCGTTCGAGGCCTTCTGCGTCCAGCCCGGCACGTCCGTGGTCTCGATCGAGACGTTGATGCCGGCATCAGCGAAGTTCTGCTTGATCGCCTCGGCCCAGCGGCTCCAGACCTCGCCATAGGGCAGGGCGAGGATCTTGAGCGGTTCGCCCTTGTAGCCGGAGGCCTTGATCAGCTCCTTCGCCTTGGCGACGTCATAGCTGTATTTCGGCACATCGGCCGAATAGAACTTCGTCTTCGACGAGATCGGGCCCGTCGGCAGCTTGCCGAGCCCGTCCCAGACCACGTCTTTCCCGAAGTCGCGGTCGATCGCGTACATCATGCCCTGGCGGAACTGCTTGTTCGCCATCGGGCCGCCCTTGGCGATGTTGACGGTCAGCCAGGCATGGGGGGCGAACATCTCCCAGCCTTTTGTCGTCATGCAGCTGTTCGGCAGCTTGGACAGGCGCTGCACGTCATAGACGTCGACCGAACCGCCGGTCAGGACATCGACCTTGCCGGTCTCGTAGGCGACGGCACGCGCGGCGGCATCGGGAATGATCTGCCAGTAGATCTCGTCCAGCGCGGGCTTGCCCTTGGCCCAGTAGTCCGCGTTCTTCACGAGATGGATATAGGAGCCCTTCTTCCACTCCTTGAGCTTGAAGGGGCCGGTGCCGATCGGCGTGTTGTTGGCCGGGTTGGCGCGATAATCCGTGCCGTCATAGATGTGCTTCGGAATCATTGGCGCGGAGGCGACCTCCTGCGTCGTGATCATCGGGCCGAAGGGCTGCTTCAGCGTGATCTTGACCGTCAGGTCGTCGACCTTCTCGATCTTCTCGACCTGGGCGTTGACGATCGGCCGCCAGCGCGGATGGACCTCGCGATGGAACTTGTCGAGGCTGAAGACGACGTCGTCGGCGGTGAAGGGCTTGCCGTCATGCCACTTCACGCCCTCCTGGAGCTTGAAGGTGTAGACCTTGGCGTCGGGCGAGACCTCCCAGCTCTTGGCGAGCGAAGGCTGCGGGTTGAGCTTCTCGTCGTAGCGCAGCAGCGATTCATAGATGTTGCCGGCGACCATGTTGGTCGGGCCGTTCTGGTTGAGGCCCTGCATCAGCATGGGCGGCTCGGGCTGGACGACGACATGGACCGTGCCCCCGCTCTTGGGGGCCTGTGCCGATGCGGGCAGCGCCGAAAGGCCGAGAGCGGCCAGGCCGAGCGCGCAAAGGGCTGTCGTCTGGGCGAGGCGGCGGCGGATCGCTGTAGTCATCGTCATTCTCCCTCGGTAGTCGTCTGGGCCGGCGTGCCCCCTCAGGCACGGCCGCCCTGCGAATAGATCACAGCCTTGCGCCGGCGCACAGGCCTAGGCTGCCACGCGGCGCGGGCACTTGCCGGCAAGTTTCGGGCCATTCGGCCGCGTTGTCGTCAGGGCGGTGGCGCCGAGCCGGCCGGCGAGCCTGCCTGACCGAAGGATAGGAAGGAAGCGCGTCGCCGGTCCAATAGGCTGTGGCTATGCGAGAGATAGATGACGCCGCGGCATCGGCCGCGGCGGCGAACCTCAGGGGAGCTCGAGGCGTCCCGTGCTCTCACCCCTCAAGGCGCCGTCCGGCGGCTCGTCGGGATGAGAGTTGCGGATTCTTGCCGGACTTCAGAGCTTCTTGCCGTCCTTGTCGTACTGCTTGAGGAAGGCGGTGAGGTCCTGGATTTCCTTGTCGTTCTTGATGCCGGCGAAGATCATCTTGGTGCCTGGGATCTTGGCCTTCGGATCCTTGATGTACTCGGCGAAGACGGCCTCGTCCCAGGTGATGCCGGAATTCTTGTTGGCGGCCGAGAAGCTGTAGCCCTCGACCGCGCCGGAATGACGCCCGAACAAACCGTTCAGCTGCGGGCCGACGAGGTTCCTGGCGCCTTCGCCGATCTGGTGGCAGGCGCGGCACTTGTTCCAGGAGCGCTCGCCGGCGGCGATGTCCTGGGCCAGCGCGGGCAGCGGAACGAACACGGGGGCGACCAGGGCGGTCAGGAGCACGATACGGGCAATGGCGTGCGGTGTCTTGGCGGGCATGGGATGTCCTTGCTGCGGCTGGGCCTTGGCGCCGCAGCGTCAAGGCCTCGAACTGGAATAATGCAACTTGAGGCTATGCCCATGAGCCAATTCGACGCGGCAGCCTCCGCGGCGTTCACGATCAGTCGAGCCGGCCGATCCAGTCAGCCACCGTGGAGGTGAAGGCGTCCGGCCGCGACACCGGAATGAGATGGCCGCCCGTGTCGAGCAGCGTCTTGCTGCAGCCGGGCAGGGCCGCGGCCAGCTCTTCCTGCAGGAAGGCCGGCACCACCATGTCGTCGCGCGCGCCCAGCACCAGGATCGGCATGGCGAGCGCCGCCGCCTGCGCCGAACCGTCGAAGGAGAGCAGCGCGTCGATGCGCTCGCGCATCACCGCCTTCGCCGATGCGGTGGTCGGCGCCGCCGCCAGGGCCCCTTCGAAAACATGCCAGTTCGCCTCGATCCAGGCTGGCGGATAGGCCCCCAGCACGGTACTGGCCGCAAAGGCCTGAGGATGACTGTCGAGGATATCGCGGCGCGCACCGAAATATCCGGCCATGTAGCGGCTTGGTTTCAGCCAGCTCCCGCTCAGGATCAGCCCCTCGACGCGTTGTGGGGCCTGCCGCGCCAGCGACTGCGCGATGCAGCCGCCGGTCGAATGGCCGAGCACCACGGCGCTGTCGGCGCCTGCCCCGTCGAGCACGCCGAGGCAGTCGCGAGCGAGTTCGTCGATGCTGCAGGCGGCCTTGCCGCGCGTGCTGGCTTCGATGCCGCGCTGGTCGAAGCGGATCACGCGAAAGGAACGCGCCAGAGTCGTGGCGATGTTTTTCCAGAAGCCGGCGGTGCCGCTGAGCCCGCTGACCAGCAGCAGGGTCCGCCCCCGCCCTTCGATGAAGGCCTGCAGGGTCGCGCCGTCGGCGGTGGTGATCTCGAAACTGGCCGGACCGGGGAGGTCGCTCTGGGTTTCGTTCATGGGCTATCCTCCCGTTGCAGCGCAGACGACACATTCGACCGCTGACGAGGGGAGGATGGCGCAGGCCGTGAGCGCCCGCCATGCCCGCAATGGCGGGGGCGAGACGCAGTCGGTGCAGGGCGGTTGCGCCGCTGCCGGAGCGTCATGCAGCGGCCGAGCGGAGCCCGTCTCGGCCTGTTCCCGCGGGTACAAATCGCATGGCCCGGCTACGTTAGCATGCCTTGACCTTACGGTACCGATCATGGGGAAGATGCGCTTCGAAGCGGAGGCAAGAGGGCGGAGGCCTCGATGATTGACGATGATGGCTGGATGATCGATCGGCGCGACCTGTTGGGGGCTATGTCGCTGTTCGGTGTGGCGGCTTTGCCCGCCGCTGGCCATGCACAGGCCCCGGCAGCTGGACCCGCTCCGGCGGGCCTTGTGACGGATCTGCGCGGCGATGCCGTTGCCGAACTCAGGGAAGCCAGACGTGCGCTTTCGACCAACGGGCCGGTCTTTGTCGGAGACCGTGTCGAGACTGGCGATGGCGCGCGGGCCGGTTTTCGGCTCGGACGCGCGACCGAGCTTCGTCTCGGCGAGAAATCCCGCATCACCATTGACCGATTCATCGTCGATGCCGGCGGCACCATCACGCTGGGCGCCGGTGCGCTGCTGTTCGACAAGGCACCGGGCAGCGAAGCTGGCGGGCTTCGCGTGCGCTCCTCCTACGGGCTGATCGCGGTGCGCGGCACGCGCTTCTTCGCCGGGCCGAGCAACGGCGTCTTCGGCGTTTTCGTCCTGCGCGGCGAGGTTTCAGTCTCGGCCGCGGGCCAGGAGGTGTCGCTTGCGGCCGGCGAAGGCACCGACATCGCGCGCCCCGGTGCCCCGCCGACGCCGGCTCGCGGCTGGGGCGACGCCCGTATCCGCGCGGCCATGGCGCTGGTGTCATAAGCCGATGGGCCATGCCGCCGTCGCCGCCATGCTGGGCGAAGCGCCGTTGTTCGCAGGGCTCTCGCCTGAGGCCTTGCTGGCCTGCGCCGGCGAGTTCCGCGAGCAGCGCTTCGAGCAGGGCCAGATGCTGTTCTCGCGCGGAGACCATGGCGATCAGCTCATCCTCGTCGGCGACGGGCGCATCCGGCTGGCCGTGACCACCGAGGACGGGCGTGAGCTCAGCGTTCGCCATGCCGTGCGCGGCGAACTTCTCGGCGAGATCGCGGTGCTCGACGGCGGCGAGCGCAGCGCCGACGCGGTCGCGCTGACGCCGGTCGTCGCCTATGGCCTCCGGCGGGCGGCGCTCGAGCAGCTCATCTCGCGCTATCCCGAATTGTCGACCGGGATCATCGCCTTCCTGTGCCGGCGCCTGCGCCAGACCACCGACCAGCTCGAAGGCATCGCGCTCTATTCGATCGAGGTCAGGCTGGCGCGCTTCCTGCTGGTCGGGCTGGGCGGGCGCAGGGCGCAGCCGGGCAAGCGCGTGCCGCTCGACATGGCGTTCTCGCAGGGTGAACTGGCGCAACTGCTCGGGGCCAGCCGGCCGAAGGTCAATGCCGCGCTGGGCTCGCTCGAACAGGCCGGCGCCATCCGCCGTACTGCGGACCGCATCTTCTGCGATCCCGATCTGTTGGCGACATGCGCCGGGATCGGCGATGGCTGAACGGCGGCGCCGGCTTTCCCCGCCCGTCCTGGCCGGTCTGCTGGCCGGGCTTGGCGTGCTGATGCTGGGGCTCGCCGCGCCCTCGGCCTGGCGAGAAACCCAGCGGGAGCGCGTCTTCGATCTGCTGCTCCGCAGTGTCGCCGGTTGGCGGGCAACGGCGCCTGAGACGAAGCTCGCGATCGTTGCGATCGACACCGCCAGCCTCGAGGCGGTCGGCCCCTGGCCCTGGCCGCGCGAGACGCTCGCGCGGCTGATCACCGCGGTGAACGGCGCCAAGCCGGCGGCCATCGCGCTCGACATCCTGCTGGCCGGCGAGGATACGCGCTCGCCGGCGGCGCTCGCCCGTCAACTCGCCACGGAGACTGGGCGTGCCGATCTCGGAGCGCTGGCGCAGACGCTCGTCGACGGCGACAAGGCGCTGGCGGAGGCCGTCGCAGCCGGCCCCGTCGCACTCGGCTGGGTCCTTGATCCGCGCGGGCGCGACGCGATCGCCGATGTGCCGGTGCTGACGCGCGACGGCGCGAAGCTCGGCCCGCTTTGGGGCGAGAACGGCGCGACAGGTCCGCCGCCGGCGCTGGCCTCCGAAGCCGCGGGGGCGGGCGCCTTGTCGCTGCCGGGCGACGAAGACGGGCTGGTCCGGCGCGTCCCCTTGTTCGTTACGGCCGGCGACGCCATTCGGCCCGGCCTAGCGCTTGAGGCAATCCGGCTTGCCTCGGGTGCTTCAGGATACCTCTTGTCGGGCGATCCGGCCCGCCTCGGCATTGGCGATCTGACACGATCGTTGCCGCGCGACGGCCTGCTTCGCCTGGCGCCCGCTGCGGCCGAGATTGCGACGCTGCGCGCGTCCGACTTCCTGCGTGGCGCGGCCGATCTCGGACCTCTGACGGGCGCGATCGTCTTCATCGGCGGCTTCGCCCCTGAACTCGGTGCGCTCAGGGCGAGCGCGCGCGATCCCCTCACGCCGTCGGCCGTGCTTCACGCCGATGCCGTCCGCCAGATCGCGGCCGGAATGATGCCGGTTCGGGCGGCGCATGGCTGGGCCTGGGAAGGTGCCGCCGCACTGCTGCTCATCCCGATTGCGATCGGCCTTGCCCGCAAACTGCGACCTGCCCCTGCTGCCGTGGCGGTGGCGGGGCTCCTGCTGACGCTGTTCTTCGGCGCCGCGCTGCTCGCCGCGCGGGATCTCCTGTTCGACCCCTCGCTCCCGGCAGCGGCCGGCGTAGCGGCCTTCCTCGCAACCTCGCTGGCCGCATTTTCGGAGACACGCCTGCGCGAGACGCGCTTGCGCCGCCGTTTCGAGCAGCATCTGGCGCCGGGCGTGGTCGAGCGCATCGTCGCCAATCCCGCGAGCCTCAAGCTCACCGGCGAGCGGCGCGAGATCACCGCCCTGTTCACTGATATCGAGGGTTTCACCCAGACGACGCGCGACATCGGGCCGGAACAACTGGTCAGCGTGCTCGACGGCTATTTCGACGGCGTCACCCGCATCATCGGGGAGCATGGCGGCATGGTCGACAAGTTCGTCGGCGATGCCGTGCATGCCTTCTTCAACGCGCCCTTCGATCTTCCCGACCACCCACGACGCGCCGTCGCCTGCGCCGTCGCGATCCTCGCCTGGACGGAGGCCTATCGGGCCGAGGGCCTCGCCGCGACGATCCGGCTCGGCCGCACCCGTCAGGGCATCGAGACCGGCTTTGCCATCGTCGGCGACGTCGGGGTCGGCGCGAAGCTCGACTACACCGCTCATGGCGACGCGGTGAACACGGCAGCGCGGTTGGAAGCCCTCAACAAGGATCTGGGCTCGTCGATCTGCATCGGGCCGTTGGCGGCCGAGCATTGCGGGCCGGACCATGTCCGCCCGCTCGCCCGTGTCGAACTCCGCGGCCTCGGCGAGGTCGAGGTTTTTGCGCCGAGGGAGGCTGGGTGATGCGGCTGTTCCCTGCGGGACAGCGGGTCCCGTCGCGTTCCGGCATTGTCACGACACGCGCTCTCCGGGCTCGCCCGATGAGCGGATCGATCAGTCAAAGGGAGTTGACGTCATGACCCAGCCCTCGATCCTCACCCGCCGAAGCCACCGCGTGACCGCTCGGTCGCTGACGGCGGCCGTCATGCTGGCTCTCGCCGCGGTCGGCAGCGCTCCTGCCGCCATCGCCCAGCCGGTCGTAGCGACGAAGCCCCCGGCGCTCGTTCCGCTCGAACAGGCCTTCATGAAGGCCGCGACCGACCTCTTCGCCAAAGTTCCCGCCAGCGCCGGCGAGATCACCATGGTGATCGACCCGCTGATCGACGGCGTCACCGGCATCCAGTCGGCCGCGACGCGCGGTTTCGACAAGCGCATCGCCGAACTCGTCGCCGAGCGCTACCCGCATGTGAAGGTGCTCGCCTTCACGCCGGAGAATGTCGCCAAGGCGCGCTTCGTCTTCATCGGCACCTTCAACACGATCAACAATGCCGGCCAGCCCGGCGGCGAAAAGGATGCCTTCTGGATCTGCTTCGCGCTGGTCGAGCGCGAGGCGAAGACGGTCTATGCCCGCAGCGTCTCCCGCTCTGTCGTCAACGACGTCGACATCGCGCCGGCCGCCTCCTACTCCGACAGCCCGGTCTGGGGCATGGACGCCGCCACCCGCGCCTATATCGAGGCCTGCCAGAAGTCGCAGCCAGGCACGCCCGTCTCTCCTGCCTATATCGACCAGCTCGGCGCCGCCGCCCGCATTCGCGAGGCGAGCGCGGCCTATGAGGCCGGAGACCACGCCAGGGCGCGCGATCTCTATCGTGAGGCGAAGGATCAGCCGGGTGGCGACCAGATCCGCGTGCTCAACGGGCTCTACCTTTCCTACGCGGCGCTGGGCGAGACCGGCCAGGCGGACCAGACCTTCGGCCAGATGGTCGAGCGCGGCTTCTCGCTCGGCCAGCTCGGAGTGAAGTTCCTGTTCGAGCCGAACTCGACCGCCTTCAATGCCGACCGCAAGCTCTCGGCGAGCTATCCCGTCTGGCTGCGCGAGATCGCCGCCCGCGCCACCAAGGCCGGCATCTGCCTCGACGTCGTCGGCCATGCCAGCCGCACCGGCTCCGAAGGGGTGAACGACCGCTTGTCCCGAGATCGTGCCGAGCGCATCGCCTCGCTGATGGCGACCCAGGCGCCGGGTATGTCGCAGCGCCTGCGCCCCTCCGGCGTCGGCTATCGCGAGGTCCTGGTCGGGCTGCCCCGCGACGACGCCAGTACGGCGGTCGATCGCCGCGTCGAATTCAAGACGACGCCCTGCGCATGACCGCCCGGCGCTCCTCCACGGCGCTCGCCGTCATCGTCATTGGCGCGGGCCTGACGCTGCAGGCTGCTCCGGCTGCTGCCCAGCCGAAACCCCAGGCCGGTTCGGCGTCCAGCGTCCCGTCCTTGAAACTGACCCCGCTGGCGCCGCCCAAGGACCCCGCCGTCGAGATGGCCGAGCGCATCGCCGCCACGACGGATCGTACGGCGCTGCTCGAACTCTTGGCAGCCGGCGTCGACAAGACGCGGATCGGAGCCCGGCTGGCGGCCCTGGGCTTCATCGATCTCGCTGCTGGAAGCACCCGGCTCTGGATCAAGCCGGGCTCGGGCGAGACCTTCCGTGACTGCGCGGACTGCCCGGAGCTCGTCCTCGTCCCCGAGGGCGATGTCCGCATGCAGCTCTCGACCGGCGCGACGCCGCGTATCGTCGAGGCCAGCCTGCCGCAGCCCTTCGCCGTCGGTCGCTTCGAGGTGACGCGGGCGCAGTATCGCGCCTTCATGCAGCAGTCCGGCCATGTCGTCGAACTCGGCTGCCATGTCCGCGCCCCGGTCTGGAAGCTCGACCCGACGCTGTCCTGGCAGGATCCCGGTTATCCGCAGACCGACGACGATCCCGTAGCCTGTGTCAGCTATGGCGATGCCAAGGCCTATGTCACCTGGCTTTCGAAGCGCACCGGTCAGCGCTACCGGCTCCTCAGCGACCCGGAATGGCATCATGTCGCGGCTGGCTCCGCCAGGGAGATGGCCGATCCGGCGCGGCTCTGCGCCATCGGCAATGGCGCCGACGAGACGGCGAGGCTCGCTCATCCCGGCTGGACCGCCGCGCCCTGCCGCGACGGCTTCCGGACCACCGCACCCGTAGGCAGATTTGCGCCGACCGCCTGGGGCTTGTCTGACCTTAGCGGCAACCTCTGGGAATGGGTCGATACCTGCCCGCCCGATCCGTCGGTGCCCGGCCAGCCCTTTCCACCGCCGATCTGCCGCGAGGAGGAGGGGCGCATTCTCCGGGGCGGCTCCTGGGCCGATCCGCCGGCGATGCGCACGCTCGATGCGAGGATCGTCAGCGAGCCCGGCATCCGCGATCAGGTCGCAGGTTTCCGCGTCGCCCGTGATCTCGGCAACTGATCGGCTCGCGCCTCAGGCGATCCCCGGCGTCGCCGGCGTGGCGCGCTTGCCGGCCCAGAGCCAGGCCGTCACGGCCGCGAGCAGCACGGCGCCGGCGATCTGGGCGCTGTGGAAGGGCAAGAACAGGCCGATGCCCGAGGCGAAGAGCAGGATGCGCTTGGGCAGGTCGAGCATGGCGACGAAATAGCCCTCGATTGCCGCGTTGAGGGCAAGCACGCCGAGCGCCACGGTCCCGGAGATGAGCAGGATCTGCCAGATCGGCCCCACCAGCAGCAGCGCTGGCTGGTACATGAAGACGAAGGGCAGGATGAAGGCGACCATCGCGATCCGGCAGGCGACGACCGCGATCATCACCGGATTGGCCTTGGCGATCGAGGCCGCAGCAAAGGCCGCGACCGCGACCGGCGGCGTGATCGCCGACATCGAGGCAATGTAGACGATGAAGAGATGAGCCGGCAGGACCTCGATCCCGAGTGTGATCAGCGCCGGCGCCGCCAGCACGGCGGACAGCGCATAGACGGCCGGCGTCGGCATGCCCATGCCAAGCACGATGATGACGAAGGCTGCGACGATGATGGTCAGGAACGGGCTGCCGCCGGCCATGTGAAACAGGCCCGAGCTGATCTTGCCAGTCAGGTCGGTCATCGACAGCGTGCCGACGACGAGCCCGGCGATGGCGCAGGCGACGCCGACACCGATCATGCCGCGCATGCCATCGCTGAAGCCGAAGAACAGCGTCTTGAACAGTTGCTTCGGGCTGCGGTCATGCCAGAGCGCGACCGGCACCAGCGACGCCACTGCGATGGCGCCGGCAAAGGCCGGACGGTTCAGGCTGAGCACGCCCCAGACCAACAGCCCGATCGGCACGAGATAGGCCCAGTTGCGCCTGAGCACGTCCAGGAGGGATGGCGCCTTGCCCTCCGACATCGGCTGCAAGCCGTCGCGATGCGCCTTGAAATGCACGGCGAGGAAAACCGACTGGTAGAACAGCAAGGCGGGGACCAGAGCCGCCAGGACGATCGTGGAATAGGGGATGCCGGTGAAGTCGGTCATCAGGAACGCGGCCGAGCCCATGATCGGCGGCAGGAGCCCGCCGCCGGCCGAGGCCGCGGATTCGATCGCCCCCGCATAGGTCCGGCTCATGCCGGTCTTGATCATCAGCGGGATGCTGAACGAGCCGGTGGTAACGACATCCGCCGTGGGCGAGCCCGAGATCGACCCGTAGAGCCCGGTCGAGACGACAGCAACCTTGCTGGCTCCGCCGACCTGCCGGCCGACCAGGCTGTTGGCGACATCATAGAAGAAGTCGGCACCGCCGACACGGTCGAGCAGAGAGCCGAAGATCACGAAGACGAAGACGAGGAAGGCCGCGACCTCGAGCGCCGGCCCGAACAGACCATTGGTCGAGAAGACCAGGTGATCGACGATCTCCTGCGAGCTGAAGCCGCGATGGGCGAAGGAGCCCGAGAGCTTGCTGCCGAAGATCGCATAGGCGAGGAAGGTTCCGACGAGCACGACGAGGATCATGCCGATGCAGCGCCGCGTCGCCTCCATCACCAGAGCGATCAGCACGATCGAAGCGATGATGTCGGCGCTCGACAGTTCGTCGATCATCGGCAGCCGCATCTCGTGCACCGGCTGCATCCAGATGAAATAGCCACAGGACAGGATCGACAGCACGACCAGCCCCCAGGCCAGCCAGGAGCGCCCGGTCTGCCGCAGCGGGTTGGCGGTCGTGGTCAGGAAGGCGAGCGAGAGCACTGCGCCCAGGAAGAGGAACAGCGCGATCTCGCGATTGACGTACCAGCCGAAGGAGATCGCCAGCAGCAGCGCGCCGGTGGCGACGCCGATGATGTGGACGGTCCATTGCTCGGGGGCGTCGAGCCGGCGCGATTGCCCGGGTGCGAGGATCTTCAGCAGGGAAGGCATCGGGCACCTCGCGACGGCGGCGGCGATCGGGTCAAGGCAGGGTGGCCGACGTCACTTCAGGACGCCAGCCTTCCGGAAGGCCATCTCGGCGCCGGGGTGAAGCGCCAGCGGCGCGACCTTGGTCAAGTCGACGGGCTCTAGCCGCGCCAGCGTGGCATGGGCCTGCTTGAGATAGTCGAAATGCTTCAGCATGCCGTCGACGATCGCGGCCGCGTCCTCGTTCTTCATCTCGGCGGCGGCGAACAGCACGACGCTGCCGGTGACGGTCGGGATTGCCTGCGGCTGGAACGGGTAGGTGCCGGCCGGGACGGTGATCGCAGCCGTGCCGAGCAATGTGCCGAGCTTGGCGCTGGCTTCCGCGCTGATGCCGAGCATCTTGACCTTCATTTCGCGGGTCGCGCTGTTGATCTGGCCGGATGGGAAGGCAAGCATGTTGATGATCACGTCGATCTGGCCGTTCTTCATCATCTCCAGGCCGGCATTGTAGTCGACATGGTGGATGCGGCCGCCCCAGCCCTCGATGTCCTTGGGCGTGATGCCATAGGCTTTGAAGACCTCCTCGCCGGTCACCGCCATCAGCGTGCCACGCTGGTTCAGCGCGATACGGACCGGCTTCTTGGCGGCGAGGATCGCCTCGAAGCTCTCGATGCCGGATTCCTCGCGGACCAGGATCTGCACCGCCGCCTGCGGATCGATCAGCGCGATCGCCTTGAGATTGGTGATCGGCGCCTTGAACGGGTCTTCGCCGGCCTGGGCGCGCTTGATCAGCTGTGCATGGGCAATGCCGAGCTCGACTTTGCCCGTCGAGACGAGTTGGATGTTGGCAGCCTCGCGGCCGGGCTCGTAGCCGAAGGCGGCGCCGGGCGATTCGCGCCGGATCGTCTCGCCGATCGCATTGCCGATGGCGCTCCAGGCGCCGCCGACCGAGCCGCCGGTCAGGGTGATCTTCTTGGTTGCAGCCGTCTGCGCCTGGGCGAGACTCGCGCCGAATGCGAGCGACGCCGCCATGATGGATGCGATAGCCAGTCTCTTCATGTTTGCCCTCCCAGGCATGTATCGAGAGATGGCCCGCATGACGGGCCTGAAAACCCATACCGTACCGGTCGCGCTGTGCGGCCGGCGATCTGCCGTAGCTGTCTGTCCCCTGCGGCTTCAAGCCGCTTCGTCGCATGAATGTCTTGTTGGTGGGGCAAGGCCCTTGCACTCCACGAGGGGAAGTTTGTTGGTGTGCATATGGCTTGTCAATGCTGGTTTCCGCCCAATCTCGCAGCGTGCAGCGCAGCAATTGCTTGCGAAATAAGCGCTGCAACCTTGGGTTATGGGTGTAAACCGACCGTGTTGCGCCGTTGATCTCAGATGGATGGCTTCGTGATCTATTCCTTGCTTGACAGCCTGCAGCTCGCTCCGCATCGTTGGTACACAAACGGTAAGAAAAACGGGCCAGCCATGCTATTCGCTCTCCATGGCGAAGCCCGCGCCAAGGCTGCGGGAGCGCGTGTCAGGGGCTGACCATGTATGACCGTTTCTCCACCGACCGGCTGATCGACCTCTGGTTGCGGGAGGATATCGGCGCCTGCGACCTGACCGTTCAGGTCATGATCGAGCCGACCGAGACGGGCTCCTTCCGGATGAATGCCCGCGAGCCGATGGCCCTGGCGGGCATCGAGGTCGCCGCTTCCGTGTTTCGCCGCTACGAGCCCAGGCTGTCGGTCAGGGTCGAGGCCGCCGATGGCGACCGGGTCGAGAAGGGCGCGACGCTGATCTGGGTCGAGGGCCCGGCCCAGGGCATCCTGACCGCCGAGCGCACCGCGCTTAACATCGTCCAGCGTCTGTCGGGCATCGCGACCGAGACCGCGCGCTATGTCGACATCATCAAGGGCACCTCGGCCCGCCTGATCGACACCCGCAAGACCACGCCCGGCCTGCGCATGCTGGAGAAGCACGCGGTCGCCTGCGGGGGCGGCCTCAACCACCGCCTCGGCCTCGATAACGGCGTGATGATCAAGGACAACCATATCGCTGTCTGCGGCGGCATCGCCCAGGCGGTCGAGCGCGCCCGTCGCAAGCTGCCCGTGCTGACCAAGATCGAGGTCGAGTGCGACCGGCTGGAGCAGGTCCGCGACGCCGTCGCGGCCGGCGCCGACGTCATCATGCTCGACAACATGCCGGTCCCGGAGATGAAGGAAGCCGTCGCCTATGTCGCCGGCCGGGCTAAGGTCGAAGCTTCCGGCGGCATCCGCTACGAGACCATCCGCGCCATTGCCGAAACGGGCGTCGACTACATCTCGACCAGCAAGATCACCCAGTCGGCGCCCGCCGTCGACATCGGCCTCGACGAGGCCTGAACGGACATAAAGCGATGCGGCCCGGTATTCTCTTCGTCGTGGTCGGCCCGAGCGGGGTCGGCAAGGACACGCTGATCGACGGAGCCCGTGCCGCGCTGAGCGCCGATCCGCGTTTCGTCTTCGCCCGACGCCTGATCACCCGCCCGGCCGACGCCGGCGGCGAGGATCACGAGGCGATCTCGGAGGAGGCGCTGCTCGCGCTCGGGCGCGACGGCGGGCTGCTCGCGACCTGGGGCGCGCATGGCCTGCGCTACGGCCTGCCGATATCCCTGCGGGACGATCTTCTGGCCGGCCGCCATGTCGTCGCCAATGGCTCGCGCGGCGTGCTGAAGGACCTGGCGGCGACCGTGCCGCGCATGATCGTGCTCTCGATCACGGCCTCGCCCGATGTCGTGGCCAGGCGCCTCGCCGGGCGCGGCCGCGAGAGCGCCGAGGAGATCGCGCTGCGTCTCGCCCGCGCCGCACCCGACCTCTCGGACGCGCTCGAAGTCCTGACCGTCACCAATGACGGCGCCCCTGACGAGGGGATCGAACAGCTTCTCTCGGTGATCGACGCGGCGACGCGCCGCCTCGTCCTGAAGCCGTTGCCGATCGACGGCTGGCGCGACAGCATCGTCTATCTGCCGGCCGACGGCATCCTCGGCGTCGAGGAGTTCGACGGCCCCGGCAAGGTCGATCTCGCTGGCGGCGGCCGCAGCATCCGCGCCCGGGTCAACGTCGTCGACGCGGGCACGCTGCTCGCGCCTCACGAGATCGGCCTCTCCCGCGAGGCCTTCGCCACGCTGGGCTTGCCCGCCGGGAGCGAGGTCTCGCTGACGCGTACGCCGCCGCAGCGCAGCCGCGACGCCCTGCGCGCCAAGGTCCAGGGCCGCGAGCTCGATGCCGACGATTACGAGACGGTTTTGCGCGACATCGTCGAGGGGCGCTATCCCGACAGCGAGATCGCGGCCTTCCTTGTCGCAGCGACGCGCTCGCTCAGCGACGCCGAGGTCGGGGCGCTGGCGAGCGTGCGGGCCGGCTTCTCGACGCCGCTGCGCTGGGACGAGCCGATCGTCGTCGACAAGCATTCGATGGGTGGCATCCCCGGCAGCCGCATCACCCTGATCGTCGCGCCGATCGTCGCGGCCCATGGCCTCGCCATGCCCAAGACCTCGTCGCGGGCGATCACCTCGGCCGCCGGTACGGCGGATGCGATGGAGGTGCTGGCCAAGGTCGATCTCACCGTCGACGACGTCCGCCGCACGGTCGAGCAGGCCCGCGCCTGCATCGCCTGGAACGGGCGTCTCAACCACTCGGCCGTCGACGACGTGATGAACGCGATCACGCGCCCGCTTGGCATCGATTCCAACCGCTGGTCGGTCGCATCGATCATCTCGAAGAAGCTGACCGCAGGCTCGACCCATGTCGCCGTCGACCTGCCCTATGGTCGCCGGGCGAAACTGCGCAGCGAGGCGGAAGCGCGGGAGCTTGCGGCGCTGTTCGAGACGGTCGGGCGCTCGGTCGGCCTGCATGTCGAGGCGGTCGCGACCTGCGGTGCCGGCCCGATCGGCCGCGGCATCGGCCCGGCGCTCGAGGTGCGTGACGTGCTCTGGGTGCTCGAAGGCCACGAGCAGGCTCCGGCCGATCTGCGCGAGAAGGCGCTCGCCTTCGCCGGTCGCATCCTGTCCTGGGATCCCGCAATCGCGACGCAGGAACGCGGCCGCGCGCGGGCTGCCGAGCTTCTCGCCTCCGGCGCGGCGCGTCAGGCCCTCGATGGCATCGTCGCCGCGCAGGGGCGGCGCGAGATCGTGCCGAAGCCGGCGGCGCTGACGCATACGGTGAGAGCAAGCTGCCCCGGCCGGATCGGCGAGATCGACGGTTGGTGCATCGCCGGCATCGCGCGGCGCGCCGGTGCGCCTTTCGACAAGGGCGCGGGCATCGACCTCTTGCGCGGCGTCGGCGACGACGTCACGGCCGGCGAGGGGCTCTTCACCATCCATGCCTCAGCCGGGCCGGACCTGGAAGCGGCGGTCGCGATGGCGGCGCAGGACGACGGCTTCGTGCTGGCACGCTGAGGCTCGCGGCTTCGCCGCTTGACCGGGATGCCGGCGCGGTTCTCCGGTTGATGAGCAGCCTCTCAGGCTGCAACCTCAGGGCCGCGGCATCTTCAACGGGTCGATCGAGATCGCCCGTTTCAGCGTCCGCAGGCCGAAAGTCGTGCGGGTCTGCCGAATGCCGCGGATGCGGTAGAGCGTCTCGCGCAGGAAGCGCTCGTAATGGTCGGTGCCGCTGACCACGACCTTGATCAGGTAGTCGTATTCGCCGGTCACGAGATAGGCCTCCACGACCTCGGGAATCCGCGTCAGTGCCTCGCCGAAATGATCGAGGATCTTGTCGTCATGCTTGTCGAGCGTGATCTCGACGAAGACGACGTTGTTGAAGCCGAGCACCGCCTGGTCGAGCACGGCGACGTATTTCTCGATCGCGCCGCTCTCCTCCAGCCGCTTGACCCGCGTCCAGCAGGGCGAGGGTGAAAGACCGACCTTCTCCGCCAGCGCGTTGGTGGTCAGCCGGCCGTCCTCCTGCAGGGCGGAGAGAATCCGCAAATCGGTCTGATCGGGCTCGTCCGATCGCTTGGGTCGCGGAGTCACGGCAAATCATCCTGCACAAATTCAGTTTGGCAGAATCTATTTCTGCTGACGGTTCCGGGCGCAACCAATTTCGAGAGAAATCTTTTCGGTAGCCGGGCTAGCTTGAGGTCAAGAGGGAGGTGCCAGCCATGCCGTCCGGCATGCGCAAGACCAAGCCCCGGGGAACGACGATACGGCTTGCCGTCCGGGCCGGACGGCGGAATGCTGGGGAGCCAAGGCGATGCCTGTGGGAAGACTGGAGCGCGGTCATGACGTCTGACACTCCCCTTCGCTTTCATGTGCCGGAGCCGGCGAGCCGCCCCGGCGACAAGCCCGACTTCTCCAATGTGGTGATCCCGAAGGCCGGTACGGTCCAGCGCCCGCCCGTCGATGTCGATCCCAAGGAGATCCGCGATCTCGCCTATTCGATCATCCGCGTGCTCAACAGCGAGGGCGAGGCGGTCGGTCCCTGGGTACCGGATCTCTCGAAGGAGGATCTGATCCGGGGGCTGCGCCACATGATGACGCTGCGCTCGTTCGACGCCCGCATGCAGATGGCCCAGCGCCAGGGCAAGACCTCGTTCTACATGCAGCACACCGGCGAGGAGGCGGTGAGCTGTGCCTTCCGCATCGCGCTCGAGCCGGGCGACATGAACTTCCCGACCTATCGCCAGGCCGGGCTCCTGATCGCCGACGAATACCCGCTCGTCGACATGATGTGCCAGATCTACTCCAACGAGCGCGACCCGCTGAAGGGCCGACAGCTCCCGGTGATGTATTCGTCGAAGCAGCACGGCTTCTTCTCGATCTCGGGCAATCTCGCGACGCAGTTCGTGCAGGCGGTCGGCTGGGCCATGGCTTCGGCGATCAAGCAGGACACGCGCATCGCTGCCGCCTGGGTCGGCGATGGCTCGACGGCGGAATCGGACTTCCACGCCGCGCTCGTCTTCGCCTCGACCTACAAGGCGCCCGTCGTCCTCAACGTCGTCAACAACCAGTGGGCGATCTCGACCTTCCAGGGCATCGCCCGCGGCGGCTCCGGCACCTTCGCGGCCAGGGGGCTCGGCTTCGGCATTCCGGCGCTCAGGGTCGACGGCAACGACTACCTCGCGACCTATGCGGTGGCGCAATGGGCGATCGAGCGCGCCCGCCGCAATCTCGGTCCCACCCTCGTCGAATACGTCACCTACCGGGCCGGCGCGCATTCGACCTCGGACGATCCGTCGGCCTACCGGCCCAAGCACGAATCCGATGGCTGGCCGCTGGGCGATCCGGTGGTCAGGCTGAAGGAGCATCTCATTGCCGTCGGTGCCTGGTCGGAGGAGCGGCACAAGCAGGCCGAGGCCGAGGTGCTGGCGACCGTGATCGCCGCGCAGAAGGAAGCCGAGGGCTTTGGCACCCTGCATGCCGGCGGCAAGCCTTCGGCGCGCGACATGTTCGAGGGCGTCTATGCCGAGCTGCCGCCGCATCTGCGCCGGCAGCGCCAGCAGCTCGGAGTCTGACGCCATGCCACGCATGACGATGATCGAGGCGATCCGCTCCGCCATGGACGTCTCGATGGGACGCGACGAGAACGTCGTGGTCTATGGCGAGGATGTCGGCTTCTTCGGCGGCGTCTTCCGCTGCACCCATGGCCTCCAGCAGAAATACGGCGTCACCCGCTGCTTCGACGCACCGATCAGCGAGGCCGGCATCGTCGGCACCGCGATCGGCATGGCCGCCTATGGCCTGCGGCCCTGCATCGAGATCCAGTTCGCCGACTACATGTATCCGGCCTATGACCAGATTGTCTCCGAGGCCGCGCGCCTGCGCTACCGCTCGAATGGCGATTTCACCTGCCCGATCGTGATCCGCATGCCTACTGGCGGCGGCATCTTCGGCGGCCAGACCCACAGCCAGAGCCCGGAAGCCCTGTTTACCCACGTCTCGGGCCTGAAGACGGTGGTGCCTTCCAACCCCTATGACGCCAAGGGCCTGCTGATCGCCGCGATCGAGGATCCGGACCCGGTGATCTTCCTCGAACCGAAGCGGCTCTATAACGGCCCCTTCGACGGCCATCACGACCGCCCGGTCACGCCCTGGTCGAAGCATGAGCTGGGCGAGGTGCCCGAGGGCCACTTCTCCCTGCCGCTCGGCAAGGCCGTGGTCCGGCGCGAGGGTTCGGCCTGCACCATCGTCACCTACGGCACGATGGTGCATGTCGCGGAGGCCGTGGCGCAGGAGACCGGCATCGACGCCGAGGTCATCGATCTCAGAAGCCTCGTCCCGCTCGATCTCGACACCATCACCGCCTCTGTCGCGAAGACCGGCCGCTGCATGGTGCTGCATGAGGCGACATTGACGTCGGGCTTCGGGGCGGAGCTGGCCGCGCTCGTGCAGGAGACCTGCTTCTACCATCTGGAGGCGCCGGTCCGGCGCGTGGCGGGCTGGGACACGCCTTATCCGCACGCGCAGGAATGGGCCTATTTCCCCGGCCCCCTCCGCGTCGGCCAGGCGCTGACCGAGATCATGGAGAGCCGCTGATGGCCGAGCGCATCATCAAGCTTCCCGATGTCGGCGAAGGCATTGCCGAGGCCGAGCTGGTCGAGTGGCACGTCAAGGTCGGCGACGTCATCCGCGAGGACGATCTGCTCGCTGCCGTGATGACCGACAAGGCGACGGTCGAGATTCCTGCTCCCGTCGATGGAGAGGTTCTCTGGATCGGCGCTGAGGTCGGGGACACCGTCGCGATCGGCTCGGCGCTGGTGAAGCTCAAGGTCGCGGGTGGGGGTGGCGAGACCGCGGCCGAGTCAGAAGCGGGCGAGCCGGAGCCGGCGGCCGAGGCGCCCAAGGCCGAATCCGTGAAGCCGGAGGCTCCGGAGCCCGCCAAGACCTCGGCGGTGAAGCCTGTCGATTCCGCCGAACCGCCACGGGCCATGACGGTGCCCAAGCCGGTGCGCGCGATCGCAGCCGCGACGCCGCAGACGCCGGCGCCACGCCGCCTGCCCGGCGACAAGCCGCTGGCCTCGCCGGCCGTGCGCTTGAAGGCGCGCGAAGCCGGCATCGACCTGCGCCAAGTGACTGGCACCGGCCCGGCCGGCCGCATCCTGCACGAGGACATCGACGCCTTCCTGCTCCGGGGTCCGGAGCCCGGCCACGCGCCCGGTCTTGCCGAGAAGAGCGGCGTCACCGAGGTCAAGGTCGTCGGCCTCCGGCGCAGGATCGCGGAGAAGATGGCGCTCTCGAAGGCGCGCATCCCGCACATCACCATCGTCGAGGAGGTGAACGTCACCCCGCTCGAGGATCTGCGCGCGACGCTGAACAGGAAGCCGACGCCGGAGCGGCCGAAGCTGACGCTCCTGCCCTTCCTGATGCGGGCCATGGTCAAGGCGCTGGCCGAGCAGCCGAACCTTAATGCGCTCTATGACGACGAGGCCGGCATCGTGCGCCAGCATGCCGCGATCCATCTGGGCATCGCGACGCAGACGCCGGGCGGGCTGATGGTTCCGGTGGTCAAGCATGCCGAGGCGCGCGACATCTTCGGTTGTGCGCTGGAGCTCAACCGCATCGCCGAGCGCGCCCGCGACGGCACTGCGACGCGCGACGAGCTCACCGGCTCGACCATCACCATCACCTCGCTGGGCGCGATGGGCGGCATCGCGACGACGCCGGTGATCAACCACCCGGAAGTCGCGATCGTCGGCGTCAACAAGATGATGGTCCGTCCGGTCTGGGACGGCACGACTTTCGTCCCGCGCAAGATGATGAACCTGTCGTCGAGCTTCGATCACAGAGTCGTCGACGGCTGGGATGCGGCCGTCTTCGTGCAACGGCTCAAGGAACTGCTGGAGAACCCGGCAACGCTGTTCATCGATGCCTGAGTTCGGAGCCGCATCATGACCGAGATCATCTGCAAGCTGCTCGTCATCGGCGCCGGCCCCGGCGGCTATGTCTGTGCCATCCGCGCCGGCCAGCTCGGCATCGACACCGTGATCGTCGAGAGCAGCAAGCTCGGCGGCACCTGCCTGAATGTCGGCTGCATCCCCTCCAAGGCGATGATCCATGTCGCCGAGGAGTTCGAGAAGGCGGCCCATGCTGCCGCCGGCAAGACCCCTTTCGGTCTCACGGCCGGCGCGCCTGCGCTGGATTTCGGCAAGGCCGTCGCCTGGAAGGACGGCATCGTCGCTCGGCTTAACAACGGCGTCGCGGCTTTGTTGCGCAAGGCCAAGGTCAAGATCGTTCATGGCCGCGCCCGCTTTCGCGACGGCAAGACCGTCGTGGTCGAGACCGAGACCGGCCCGAAGGTGATCCGCGCCGAGCGGATCGTCATCGCCACCGGCTCCGTGCCGGTCGAACTCCCCTTCCTGCCCTTCGGCGGATCGGTCATCTCCTCGACCGAGGCGCTCGCTCTGGCCCAGGTGCCGAAGAAGCTCGCTGTCGTCGGTGGCGGCTATATCGGCCTCGAACTCGGCATCGCCTTCGCCAAGCTCGGCAGTCAGGTCACGGTCGTCGAGGCGCAGGACCGCATCCTGCCGCTCTATGATGCCGATCTCACCGCCCCGGTCGCGAAGAAGCTGACCTCGCTCGGCGTTGAGGTCGTGCTCGGCGCCAAGGCGCGCGGCCTCGCGCCCAAGGGCGATGCGCTGCTGATCGAGACGGCGGACGGCCAGGAACGCCGCATCGTCGCCGACAAGATCCTCGTTACCGTCGGCCGCGCGCCCGCTACCGCCGGGCTCGGCCTGGAGGAACTGGTGCTCGACATGGATGGCCGCTTCATCCGTATCGGCGAGCAATGCGAGACCTCAATGCGCGGCATCTACGCCATTGGCGACGTCACCGGCGAGCCGATGCTGGCGCATCGCGCCATGGCGCAGGGCGAGATGGTCGCGGAGATCGTGGCCGGAATGCCGCGTGCCTGGGACAAGCGCGGCATCCCGGCGATCTGCTTCACCGATCCCGAGATCGTCTCGGTCGGGCTGTCGCCGGAGGAGGCGAAGAGCGCAGGCCACGAGGTCAAGCTCGGACAGTTTCCCTTCGCCGCGAATGGCCGCGCCATGACCAGGGACGGCGAGCAGGGCTTCGTGCGCGTCGTCGCGCAGGCGCAGACACAGCTCGTGCTCGGCATCCAGGCGGTCGGCGCCGGCATCTCCGAACTTTCGACAGCTTTCGGCCTCGCGATCGAGATGGGCGCGACGCTGGAGGATGTCGCAGGCACGATCCATGCCCACCCGACCCAGGGCGAGGGCTTCCAGGAAGCGGCGCTCAAGGCACTCGGCCACGCCATTCATATCTGAGCAGGTCTTCGAGTTCAGGCGCGTGGCCGTTCAAGCTTGAAGCGCGCGCGTCATCCTGGCCGAAGCGGAGCGGAGCGCCGGGATCCATCGTAGAGCTCCTGAGGCCTCCGATGGATCCCGGAGCTGCGCCGCTGCGCGGCTTGTCCAGGATGACGGCAGGTCCCGGCACGACCGAACGCGCCCTTCCGTCGCACCCATACAATGTTGACATTGTCTTTGTCGGCGCCCATGTGAAGGCGGCGCCGGGATGCGGCGCGCTTTCGGGAGAGTGTCATGTCCGGCGAGCAATGGCCGCCTCTGTCACCACTCAAGACCGGCCTGCGCGGCCGCTGCCCGCGCTGCGGGCAGGGCCACCTGTTCCAGGGCTTCCTGAAACTGCGGCCCTCCTGCGAGGTCTGCGGGCTCGACTATTCCTTCGCCGACCCGGCGGACGGGCCTGCCTTCTTCGTGATGATGTTCGTCTGCGTGCCGGCCGCCGCTTTCCCGCTCTGGCTGGAACTGGCCTATAACCCGCCGACCTGGGTGCATTTCGTCACCACCCTGCCGCTCATCCTCCTGACCTGCATTCCGCCGCTGCAGCCGCTGAAGGGCTGGCTTGTCGCCGCGCAGTTCTTCCACAAGGCCGAGGAGGGGCGCCTCGCCAAGCCGATCGAGCGAGAGAAGCCGCAGGGCTGACGCGCCTTAGACGATCGCGTGGTTGGCCGCGCACTCATGGCCGATGATCGCCGCCAGCGTTTTCAGCGCGTCACCGAGGCGCGCCCGGTCCGGCACGCCGCCCAGTGAAATCCGCACGGCGTCGGGCGCCCGCCCCGCGACGCTGAACGCGTCCGAGGGCGTCACCCCGAGGCCTTCGCGCCGCGCCGCCTCGATCAGGCGGTGGCGGTCCCAATGCGTCGGCAAGGGCTGCCAGATATGCAGCCCGTTCGGATGGCTCCAGCCTGATGGCGGCAGGATCATGCGTGCCAGCGCCTGCCGCGCGGCTGCTTCCCTGCGCACGCCATCGAGCAGGTCGGTTGCGGCACCGACCCTGATCCAGTGCGTCGCCAGCGCGGTCATCAGCGGCGCCGGCATCAGCGCGATTGCGCGCAAGGCCTGCACCAGCGCATCGGGGCTCGCGCCGGCCGGAATGACGATGAAGGCCGTCCGCAGCCCTGGCGTTAGCGTCTTCGACAGCGTCGCGACGTGGTAGCTCCGCTCCGGAGCCAGTACTGCCAGCGCCGGCGGCGCGTCGGTCGCGAGCAGGCTGTAGGGATCGTCCTCGATGATCGCGAGATCATGCGCCCGCGCGATCGCGACGATCTCGCGCCGCCGCCCCTCCGGCATGGTGATGGCGGTCGGATTCTGGATCGTCGGGGTCAGGCAGAGCAGTCTCACGTCATGGGCGCGGATGGCCGCTTCGAGCGCGTCGGGGCGCAGCCCGTCTTCGTCGCTTGCGACGGGAACGGGCCGCAAGCCCCTCTGTCGCGCGGCCGCCAGCAGCCCGGGATAGGTCAGCGGCTCGCATAGCAGGGTCTCGCCTGGGGGAGCGAGCACGCTCAGCAGCGCGAGCAAGGCCGGCTGCGCCCCGGACGCAATGATCAGGCGCTGCGGCTCGATCCGCCCCAGGACGGGTTCGAGCCAGGCACAGCCTGCAGAGCGATCCGATAGCGAGCCCGGACCGACATGATAGCTCATCAGTAGATCGGCGCTGGAGCGCGCCAGAACTTCGGCGATGCCCCGCTGCATCAGTTCGACGAGCCGCACCCCTTTCGGTGCGGGCGGGATGTTCATGCTGAGATCGACCGGTGGGCCCGCGGCCTCGGGTTGTGCGGCAATGAAGGAGCCGCGCCCGGTCACGGCGTCGAGCAGATTGCGCTGGCGCGCCTCGGCATAGGCGCGCGTCACCGTGGTCAGGTCGACGTCGAGCAGGTCGGCGAGGGTTCGCTGCGGCGGCAGCCGGTCTCCTGGCCGCAGCGCGCCCGTCGCGACAGCTTGCGTAATGCGATCGGCGATCTGGAGATAGCGCGGGCCGCCAGCAGGATCGAGGCGTCCGATCCAGCCCGCGATGGACTTGTCCTGCGGCATTCCGAACAACTCCAGCGAAGCACCCATACACTGAGGTATATTGTCCGGATCACCGGGGCGGGCAAGGGCCAGCCGGCCAGCGGTATCGACTTCGAGCGCCGCAGCCCTAGGGGATCGATGCCGAGTCGCGCAGGCTCTGGACGAGCAGCTGTGCCGGCAGGCTCAGGCCACTCGGCCGCGCGCAGACGACGAATTGCCGCCTCGCCCATGGATCGCTGAGAGGGATGACCCGCAAGCCCAGTGCCTCGCGGATCGACTCCGCCTCCTCGCGCGGCACGATCGCCAGCGCCAGCTGCGCCGCGACGATGCGATAGGCGGCGTCGACCGTCGAAACCTGGATGCGGTAGCGCATCTGCTTGCCCGCCGCCGCGGCGGCGCTGCGCTGCGTCGTCTTCATGATGCTGCGGGCGACGATGTCGACATGCTCATGGTCGATCGTGTCTTCGAAGGCGACCGTGGCCCGCGCCGCCAGCGGATGCTCGGGATGGACGACGACAGCGAGATGGTCGTGATGATAGGGAAAGGTCTGCAGGCTCCCGAACTCGACCGCGTCCCAGCAGACGCCGAGATCGGCCCGGCCCTCCTCGACGCCGCGTACCACTTCCCAGATTTCCCGCTCCTCCAGGCTGACGCGGACGTCGCGATAGCGTTGGGCAAAGCGGCCGATATCCCCGGGCAGGGTCTGCGCCACCGCCGACTTGCTGCCGAAGACGCGCACATGTCCCTGCACACCCTCGGCGAAGACACCGAGTTCCGCCCGCATCCGGTCGAGCAGGTCGAGCATGTCGCGCGCGTAGCGGGAGAGGGTCTCGCCCGCCGGCGTCAGGGCGACGCCACGGCGCCCGCGCTCCAGCAGGGTGACGCCGGCCTCGGCTTCCATCTGGCTGATGCGCTTGCTGACCGCGGACGGCACGATCGCCTCGCGCCGCGCGGCGGCGGCGATGTTGCGCTCCTCGCAGACGGCGATGAAGAGCCGCAGCGAGACCGGATCGAAGCTGCGCATGGTCATCCCCGTCCCGATACAGGCATCTCATTGTGGAATGTCAGACGTGAAAAATGACCATTCCTGAGATGGCTGACAAGGCGCTCGCACTTCGTATGCTCCGCCCGACCGCAGATCCATAAGGACAGGAAACACCCTTCTCATGCGCATCGTCGACATCCGGGAGCGTACCGCCCCGATCGCCTCGCCCATCGCCAATGCCTTCATCGACTTCTCGAAGATGACGCTCAGCCTCGTCGCGGTGGTGACCGACGTCATCCGCGACGGCAAACCGGTGATCGGATACGGCTTCAACTCGAATGGCCGCTACGGCCAGGGCGGCTTGATCCGCGAGCGCTTCGCCCCGCGCATCCTCCAGGCCGCGCCCGAGAGCCTGCTCGACGCCGAGGGTGGCAATCTCGATCCCGGCAAGGTCTGGGCCGCGATGTTCACCAACGAGAAGCCGGGCGGCCATGGCGAGCGCTCCGTCGCCATGGGCACGATCGACATGGCCGTCTGGGACGCCGTCGCCAAGATCGCCGGCAAGCCGCTCTTCCGCCTGCTGGCCGAGCGCCATGGCACGCAGGCCGATCCCAAGGTCTTCGTCTACGCCGCCGGCGGCTATTACTATCCCGGCAAGGGGCTGGAGGGCTTGGCGGCCGAGATGCAGGGCTATCTCGACCGCGGCTACACGGTCGTGAAGATGAAGATCGGCGGCGCCCCGCTGACGGCGGACTGCAAGCGTATCGAAACCGTGCTGAAGCTGCTGCCGGCCGGCTGCAAGCTCGCGGTCGACGCCAATGGCCGCTTCGATCTCGACACCGCGATCGCCTATGCCAAGGCGCTGCGCCAATACGACCTGTTCTGGTACGAGGAGGCGGGCGACCCGCTCGACTACGATCTCCAGGCCAGGCTCGCCGAACACTATCCCGGCCCGATGGCGACCGGCGAGAACCTGTTCTCGATGCAGGACGCCCGCAATCTGATCCGATATGGCGGCATGCGCCCAGACCGGGACTGGCTGCAATTCGACTGTGCGCTGAGCTACGGCCTGGTCGAGTATCTCCGTACGCTGCAGATGCTGAAGGAAAACGGCTGGTCCTGGCGCCGCTGCATCCCGCATGGCGGCCATCAGATGTCACTGAACATCGCCGCTGGGCTCGGGCTCGGCGGCAATGAATCCTATCCGGACCTGTTCCAGCCCTATGGCGGCTTCCCGGACGGCGTGCGCGTCGAGGCCGGCCATATCGTCATGCCTGACCTGCCGGGCATCGGCTTCGAGGGCAAGTCGGACCTGATCAAGGAGATGCGCAGCCTCGCGACCTGAGCGAAGCGCTTCAGGCCACCTGCCGGCTCGACCCTTCGACGAGGACGAAAGGCTCCCCGCCCGCCAGCGTTTCGACGCGGGCGTGGACGCCATAGACCTCGTCGAGCAGGGCTGGCGTCACGATCGCGCGCGGATCACCGAGCGCGACCAGCCGAGAATGCGCCAGCACCATCACCCGGTCGGCGAAGCGCAGCGCCTGGTTGAGGTCGTGGATCGAGATCAGGACCAGCATGCCGCGCTCGCGCGCCAGCCGGCGCACGAGGCTGAGCACCTCGAACTGGCGATGCAGGTCGAGCGCACTGGTCGGCTCGTCGAGAAGCAGGATGTCGGGTTCGCGCGCCAGCGTCTGCGCGATCGAGACGAGCTGGCGCTGCCCGCCCGAAAGCTCTCCCAGACCACGGAAGGCCAGGTTCTCGATCTCGAGGTCACGCAGCACGTTGTCGATGCGGTGGAGTTCGTCATCGCTGACCGACCAGGAGCCACCCTGCTTGAGCGCGAGCAGGATCGATTCATAGACCGTCAGCACGGCGTTCACCGCCGTGTCCTGCGGCAGGTAGCAGCAGCGCGGTGCGGCCCGGCCGGCGATCCGGCTTTCGCCGCTCATCGTGACCTCGCCATCGCCGCTCGCCAGGCCCGCGATGCGGCGGAACAGGCTCGACTTGCCGGCTGCGTTCGCGCCGATCACGGCCACGACCTCGCCGCCGCGCAGTTCCTCGGCATCGACATCCTGCAGCACGCGCCGCCGCCCATAGGCGACGCCGACGCCGGCGAGCGAGAGCTTCACCATGAGCGTTTCCGGCTGGTCATGATCAGGCTGAAGAAGAACGGCACGCCGATCAGCGCGGTGACGATGCTGATCGGGAAGATCAGGCCGGGGATCAGCGACTTCGAGACGACTGACGAGGCCGAGAGGATCGCTGCGCCCGCCAGAGCCGAGGCCGGCAGGAAGAAGCGCTGGTCCTCGCCGATCACCATGCGGGCGATATGCGGGCCCACGAGGCCGATGAAGCCGATCGTTCCGACGAAGGACACCGGAACGGCCGCGAGCAGCGAGACCAGCAGCATGATCTCGAGCCGCAGGCGCCGGACGTTGATGCCGAAGCTCGCCGCCTTGTCGTCGCCCAGCCGCAGCGTCGTCAGGGCCCAGGCGCGGCGCAGGAAGAAGGGCAGGGTGAAGGCGAGAACCGCGGTCGTGATCGCGAGCTTCTGCCAGCTCGCCTTGGTCAGCGAGCCCATGGTCCAGAACACGACGGCGCCGAGCGCCTGCTCCGAGGCGAAGAACTGCAGCAAGGCCAGCAGCGCGTTGAAGGTGAAGACCAGCGCGATGCCGAGCAGGATCACGGTCTCGGTGGTGACGCCGCGCGACTGGCTGAGCATATGGATGAGGAGGGCGGCCCCCATCGCCATGACGAAGGCGTTGATCGGGACGATGTAGTCGGCGGCGACCGGCAGGAGCCCGACGCCGAAGACCAGCGCCAGCGCCGCCCCGAAGCTCGCGGCCGCCGAGATGCCGAGCGTGAAGGGGCTCGCCAGCGGGTTGTTCAGGATCGTCTGCATCTGCGCACCGGCCACTGCAAGGCAGGCGCCGGTGACGACCGCCATCAGCGCGACGGGCAGCCGGATATCCCAGATGACGACGCGCAGCGCAGCCGGTGCCTCCGATGGGTTCAGCAGGGTCCGCAGCACCTGCCCGACATCGTAGCGCGCCGGGCCAAGCATCATGTCGACGACGAGGCTAGCCAGCAGCAGGCCGAACATGCCGAGCAGGATCAGCCGCCGCCGCAGCGTCAGCGAACGATAGGCCTGCCGGCCCGGCAATGCCTCGCGTGCGACGGTGGCTGTCATTGCCGGCTTACTTGCCCTTCTCGAGCGTGACCCAGTAGCCGGGCTCGTAGGGCAGCGGCAGGAAGCGCTCATGCAGCGTCTTCAGCGTCGCATCGGCATCGAGATCGGCGAACAACTCCGGATGCAGCCATTTCGCGATCTCCTGGATCGCCACGAACTGATAGGGGCTGTTGTAGAACTGGTGCCAGATCGCATGGACGCGGCCGTTCTTGACGGCCTGCGTCTGGCTGAAGGCCGGCCGCGCCGCGAGGCCGGCCAGCTTGCGGCGTGCCTCGACCAGATCGGTGCCCGGTCCGAGCCCGACCCAGGCGCCGCCGGGGACATAGGCACCCCAGTTGCCGCCGGTGATGATGACGACCTCGGGATTGGCGGCGACCACCGCCTCGGCGTTGATCGTGCCGAAGGTGCCCGGGATCAGCGTCGAGCCGAAATTCGTGCCCCCGGCGATCTCGACCATCTTGCCGAAGTTCTCGTTGCCGAACGACATGCAGCAATCGTCGGAATAGCCGCCGGCGCGCTCGACCATCACCAGTGGCCGCTTCAGGTTCGGCACCTTGGCGAGCTTGTCGGTGACGCGGGCGATCTCGGCGGCGCGGAAGGAGATGAAGTCCTCGGCGAGCTTCTCCTTGCCGAAGAGCTTGCCGATCAGCCGCATCGACGGCTCGGTGTTCTGGAAGGGCTTCTCGCGAAAATCGACATAGGCGACGGGGATGCCGACCGCCGCGAGCTTCTCGACCAGGCTTGCCTCGTCGCTGGCGACCTTGGCCTCGACATTGAGGAAGAGCACGTCGGGCTTCAGCGCGATCGCCTGCTCGATGTCGAAGGCGCCTTCCTTCATGCCGCCGAAGCTCGGCAGCTTGGCGATCTGCGGGTAGCGCGCGACATACTGCTTGTAGCTGTCGGGATCTGCCTTGGAGAGGTCGTCGCGCCAGCCGACGACGCGCTTGAACGGGTCGTCCTTGTCGAGCGCGGCGACGAAATACATCTGCCGGCCTTCGCCCAGGATGACGCGCCGGACTGGCGCCTCGATCTCGACCTTGCGGCCGAGTACGTCGGTGACGGAGACCTTCTCCGCAAGGGCGGGGAACGAGGCGGCAACGAGCGAGGCCGCGAGCATGGCGGTGCCGAGAACGGCGCGCAGGATTTTCATGGTGGACCTCCGGACGAGAGTCGCTGGCTCCTAGGTCCGGCCCCATGGGGGGTCAAGATTTATGTTTTAGAATTATTGCAAACAAAACAAAGGCCTATGGGACTCGGTGCTCGCCGAGACCGCGCGCCACTTGCCTTCGCACTGGATTCCATGGTTCTCGGATCCGCATAGCTCCAACAGTAGAGCCATCCAGCCATGACGAGCCTGCATCACAATCTCAGTCTCAAGGACGAGATCCGCGACTTCTGGTCGATGCGTTCGGAAACCTTCGACACCCAGCCCGGCCACGAGATCTTCTCCCCCGAAGAGCGCCAGGCCTGGCTCGCGCTGTTCGGGCGTCATCTTGGCGCCCCCGCGTCCGGCGCGAAGGCGCTCGACCTCGCCAGCGGCACCGGCGTGATCTCGCTGCTGCTGGCCGAACTCGGCTATGGCGTCACAGGGCTCGACCTCTCGGAGGCGATGCTCACCCGCGCCCGCGCCAAGACGGCGGGCAAGCCGATCAAGCTCTATGCCGGCGATGCCGAGGACACGCTCGAGGCGTCCGACACCTATGACGCCGTGGCGACGCGCCATCTGGTCTGGACATTGCCGGACCCGCCGGCCGCCTTCCGCGAGTGGCATCGGGTGCTCAAGCCCGGCGGCCGTGTCGCCATCGTCGATGCCGACATGACCAATCCGCGCCCCGGCAACGGCAAGGCGCTGCGCTTGCTCGCGAGCTTCGTGAAACGTCTTTCCACGCCGAAGCCGCCGGCGCCCTACATGGCGACGCATCAGGACATCGTTTCGCGAGTCTATTTCTCCGGGGGCTGCCGGCCGGAGGAGATCGCGCGGCTTCTCGAGGAAGCTGGCTTCGTCGACGTGATGATCGACCGCAACCTGCACGCCATCCACCGCGCGCAAGGTCGTTTCATGCCGCTCTACCAGCGGCTCGAGCGTGCGAGCCAGGACCGCTTCATCGTCTCGGCCCGCAAGCCGGGCTGAGCTCCCGGCTTCTATTCGCCCGTCATCGCCTCGACGGCTCGCCGGATGAACGGCGCGGCGAAGACGACGACGGGCAGCATCATTCCCCACCACAAGAGCCAGGATGAGGCCCAGCGCAGCAGCGAGGCGCTGACATCTGGGCCCGCCAGAATGGCCACGCCGGTCGCGATGGCTGATGTCAGCCCAGCCTGGATGATGCCGAAGGCTACATGGGAAAAGCGGCGAGGTATCCTGGCCAAGGCGTGAGCTCCATTTTGCTCTCGTCCTGGCTGAAGCCAATACCGTGCCAAACGGGGGCATGGCTCCCGGTCACGCAGCCGCCTTTCAGATCGATTTCGTGATACCGCCATCGACCCGAATGTTCTGGCCGGTGATGTAGCCGGCATCGGGCGAGAGCAGGAAGGCGATCGTCCCGGCGATTTCCTCGCTCGTGCCGTAGCGCTGCATCGGCACGCGCTGGCGACGCTCGTCGGTCGCCGGCAGGCTGTCGATCCAGCCCGGCTGCACATTGTTCATCCGGATGTTGTCGGGCGCATACTTGTCGACGAAGATCTTGGTGAAGGCGGCGAGCCCAGCCCGTGCCATCGCCGAGGTCGGGAACATCGCATCGGGCTCGAACGCCCAGGCGGTCGAAATGTTGACGATTGCGCCCGATTTCTGCGCCTGCATGACCGGCGTCACCAGCCGGATCGCCCGGACCGCACTCAGAAAATAGACGTCGAGGCCGCGATGCCAGTCCTCGTCGGGAATCTCGAGGATCGGTGCTCGCGGGCCATGACCAGCGCTGTTGACCAGCGCGTCGACGCGGCCCCAGCGCTCCACCGTCAGGTCGACCAGCCGCTTCACATCATCCTGAACGAGATTCGAGCCGGTCACGCCGAGGCCGCCGAGTTCCTTGGCCAGCGCCTCGCCCTTGCCCGAAGAGGACAGGATCGCGACATGGTAGCCGTCCTTGGCGAGACGCCGCGCCGTCGCCGCGCCCATGCCGCTGCCGCCGGCGGTGACGATTGCTACTTTCTGGGTCATGTTAGGCTCCTCGGGTCGCTGGATTCGCGATTCTTGTAGTGGCTCGTGGAACCGGGCGGAACTGCGCCGTATGTCTAGCCGCCCGGCGGGTCGTCGGGATGGCCGAGCTCGCAGAACCAGCCGCCGAGATAGCGGGTTGCCGGGGCCTTTGGGTCTGGAAGCAGCGTCCGCGCCTCGATGGCTTCCCGGAAGGGCTCCGAATTGTCCTGCGGCACGAAGCCGAGATGCCCGGCGCCGCTGTTGTCGACGGGCTTGAGCCGGTTGTCCGAGATGCCGAAGGAGATGGAGTGGCCGACGCGAGGTGCAGTTAGTGCCGCTGCGACCAGCCGCACGCAATCGTCGAAGGACAGATACGACCAGAGCATGCGCCGGTCGGCCGGTTCCGGGAAGGATGAGAAGATCCGCAGGCAGGCCGTCTCGATGCCGAATTTGTCCCAGTAGAGCCGACTCAGGCTCTCGACGAAGGTCTTCGACACGCCATAGAGTCCATCCGGCCTGACCGGCGCATCGACGCCGATCTGCGCCTCCAGCTCGTGATAGCCGATCGCGTGGACGGAAGACGCGTAGACCACGCGGCGCACCCCGTGTTTCCGGGCGCCCTCATAGACATGGTAGGAGCCGCGGATGCTGGAATCGAGGATCGTCTGCCAGCCGGTTTCCATCGGCGCGCCGCCGAAATGGACGATCGCGTCGCAATCCTTCGTCGCTGCGATCGTCGCCTCCATGTCGGCGAGGTCGAAGATCGCTTCCTCTTCATTGTCGGCGAGAGGACCCATGGCGTCGCGATCGGCCAGGCGGATCCGGCGCGCGAGCGGGGCAAGGCCGTGGCGCAGGCGTGAGCCGAGCCGGCCGGCAGCGCCGGTCAGGAGGATGCGATCATAGGGCGGCGTCGCGGCCAAGGCGTTCCTCCAAACCAGGTCTGGCGGGTTGCATCATGAAGCCCTGATCCAGTCCGCCCCTGATCCATAGCTGTCGCGGTGCGGCTGTGCCAGTTGCGGCGCCCGCCGCAGCGCGTCGGCGATCGGGCTTCTCGCCGAGGTTCGCTCGCTGCCTCTCCCGGGGAGCGGCGTGTGCCGGCAGAGCCAAGCGCTGCTGGAGCCATTGCCGGCCGGCTGCGCTTTCCTCGATTATCGCGGCCTGCGGGATTGCTTTTCCCGGGAGAGGCGGGGCAAGAACACGATGCCGTATCGTCGAAACGGCTGCGATCGCCGCGCCGATGGTCCGGCGGGCACTCGGATGGTCAGATGGTCACACGTGCAGAGCTCGTATCGCGGTTGGAGCGGGCGTTCCTCGACCACGGCTACGAGCAGCTCACCATGACGGGTCTCGCCACGGCGATCGATGTCACCCGGCGGACGCTGTACAATTACTTCAGCGGCAAGGAAGACGCCTTTCGCTTTCTGATCGAGAACGCCAATGCGCAAGCGGTCGAAGCCGGCATGGCCGCCGGCCGCGCTGCGCTGGCCGAAGGAAACGACGCGGTCGAGATCCTGGCGACCGTTCTCGATACCCGCTACGGCAATAACCGCCGCCGGCTCGCGACATCGCCTCACGCCGTCGAGATCAACGATCAGGCCTTCCGGCGCTGCCGGGACCTGATGGTGGCATCCGCTGTCGACTTCCAGTCCGAGCTTGCAGGCTTCATCGCGGAGCTGGAAGCCGCGAACTTGCTTCGCGTCAGAGCGAGCTGCAGCCCCGAGAAACTGGCCCAGCTGCTGGCGGATGGCGCGCGCGGCACCAATCAGAGCCTGCCGCCAATCGCGCCCGACATGCTTCACCAGCGTTATCGCAGCATGGTCCATGCGCTGCTTCACGGCACGGTGGACAGCACCGCCTGACGCGCCGGCCGCGGCTGGCGAAGCTGTGATGACCGTCAAACGGTCAAAAACGCGATTCACAGATTGCGCGAAAATGTGCAATGTGATCCCAAAATAGTCAGGACGAACGCGCCGGCATCGCGGCGACGCCGGCTGTGGGGAGCGGATGCCGACACTGGACTCGAAGATCGAACGGCTGCTTGCGCATCCGCGGTTCGATCACGTCGCTTATGGACTGGCCGGTGGATTCCAGGCTGTTCAGGTGGCAGCGCCCCGGCTCGCCTCGCAGTTCTCGACCCAGCAGCGCTGGCTCATGTCGCATGTGGCGCTGTCCCACTACTTCCCCGGACGACAGGCCGGGCGCATGGGCATCTCGCGCCGCGACTTCACCGACATGGCGGTCGCGCACGGGCTGGCGAGCCGCAACACCGCCGCCGCCTTTTTCGACGAGGCGCTCCACTATGGCATCATTCAGGCGCGCCAGCCCGCTGCGGGCGGGATGGTCGGTCTGGCCGAACCCGCGCCGTCCACCTTGTGGGCGCTGGGCGAATGGTTCAGCCTGCATCTGGCGGCACTCGATTCCCTTGACGGGGGTGCCCGAGCTGCGCGTTTGAGGGGCGCCGACACATCGTTGCTGGCGCATATGGAGCCGTCCGTTGCCGAAGGCCTCTTGTCTTGTCGTGCGCTGCGTGCCCCGGCGCCGATCTATGCGATCTTCGCCTCGGTCGATGAGGGCGGCAGCCTGATGGACCGCCTCATCGCCGGTCTGGATATGGTCGATGCGCCGCATCAGGAGAGGGCCGTCACCAACGTGACCTCGATTTCCGCGCTGGCCCGGCCGCTGAACCTCTCCCGGACCCATGCCGGCCGGACATTGGCGGCTGCGGCGTCGCTCAGTGGCCTCGGCTGGAGCGGAGCGCCCGGGCGCTCGCCGATCTGGTTGTCGCGCAGCTTCCGCGCCGAGTACGCGCAGGTCCAGGCGGCTAAGCTCGCCATCATCGGCGATGCCTTCGACGCCGCGACCGGCGTCGCCGAACCGGAGCGTCCGACCGCCCTTGCCCTGGCCGAGGCGGGCGGGGAGGCCTGGGACAGGCCGTCGTGCTGAACGTGGCCAGGGGCGACGCGCCCCGGACGACGGCGTCGCCCGATTTGACGGTCGCCGAGCGCCTCGATGCGCTGCCCTTCTGTCGGCTGCGGTTCGCGATCTTCGCCGTCGGGACGCTCGCGCTGTTCGCCGACATCGCCGAGGTGGCGCTGGGCAACGCCCTGGGAGCCGTGTTCCAGGCGCCGCCCCGCAGCATGACGCAGACGGAGCTGTCGCTGTTCCTGGCGGCGATCTTCGCCGGCGGCGCGGTCGGGGCGCCGATCTTCGGCATGTTCGGCGACCGGGTCGGCCGCCGTCTGGCGCTGCAGGCGGCGCTGGTCGCCGTGGCCGCCGGATCGCTCGGTGCGGCGGCGAGTGAGGGCGCGGCGACACTGATCGGCTTCCGCTTCCTGTCGGGCCTGGGGATCGGGGCCTGCCCGCCGCTGATTGCCGCCTATCTCGCCGATGTGATGCCGCCGCGCTGGCGCGGGACTATGGTTTGCCTCTGTGCCGGCCTCGCTTTCCTGGGGGCGCCCGCCATCATCTTCCTGATGCGTGCGACATCCCCGACCGCCCTTGGCCTCGAGGGCTGGAGATGGGCGCTTGGCTCCGGGGCGGTGCTGGCCCTGCTTGCGGCGGCATTGCTCGCCCTGCTGCCGGAATCGCCACGCTGGCTGGCCGCGACCGGCCGGCTCGCCGAGGCCGAGGCCGCTCTCCTGCGCTTCGGCCGTCAAAGAGCGGGCCAGGCATCCGTGGCCGTTGCGAATGCTGGCGTCGCCAGACCAGCGCCCGAGTCGGCGCACCATCGTGATCATCCGCAGACCGGCGCTTCCCTGTTGTTCCTCGGCAGCCTCTACGCCCTCGCGCCCTGGGCGACGATCGGCTTTCCGTTGATGAGCGGTGCCGTCATGGTGGCCAAGCGCTTCAGCATCGGCGATTCGGTGATTGCCGCGGGGCTGATCATGTTCGGGCCGGTCATCGGCAATCTGCTCGTCGCCCCCGTCATCGACCGGGTCGGGCGCAAGGCCAGCCTGATCGTCTGCGCGCTCGCGATGGCGGTCCTGGGTCTCGCCTTCGCGGCGGCCACGGAGTTCGCGCCGCTGGTCGGCCTCGGTATTGCCTTCGCCCTGTGCAGTGCCGTCTATGCCAGCGTGCTCGGCGTCTACGCCGCCGAAATCGTCCCGACCGAGAGGCGGGCCTCGCGGACGTCGATCGCCTGGGGGCTGGGACGCCTGGTCTCGGTCTTCGTTCCGCTCGTCTTCTTCGCTCTCATGTACCATGTCGGCGTCTGGGGCATGTTCGTGCTGATTGCGGTCGCCCTGAGCCTCAGCGCGTTTCTGCTGGCGGTGGCGGGGCCGCAGGGGCGGACGCGGCAGGCGGTCGCCTGAAGCAGCCCGGCGCGTGTCCCGCGTGTTCAGCCGGAAGCGAAGCGGCGCTAGGGCCCCCTGTTTACCAATCGGGAACTTGTCCCCAGCGCGGCGTCCGTCCGGTGTGACCATTTTTGATTCTCGTATTGCGCAAAAAGGAGCATTCTGAGAAATCTTGCTCGTTCATTCGAGCGGGGAACCGTTTCGGCGAGCGTCGCAGCGCGCCTGCAGCCCACCCTTCGATTCATCGGAGGGCAGAGCTGAGGGGCTTCGCGCGGCGCCTGTAGTGAACGGCCGCAGCGCTCTTGGGGGGCGATCCGGCCTGGATCGAGAGGGAGCGAGACGGTTTTGCGAAAGAGGATTGGCCTGGCGTCGCTTGGCATGTTTTGGTTGGCCTTGGCCTTGGCCGGTCCGGCTTCGGCCCAGCAGGCTGCGCCGAAGGCGGCTACTCCAGCCGCTCCGGCTGCGCCTGCGGCCCAGGCGGTGTCCGCCGAGCCCAGCAGCACGACCGCCAGCTTCGGCGACTGGACGCTGCGTTGCCAGCGCACCGGCGACGCGGCCAAGCCCGGGCGCATCTGCGAGGTCGCGCAGGTCCTGCAGGCGCAGGGCCAGCAAACCCCGATCGCCCAGATCGCGCTCGGCCGGCTGGGAGCCGGCGAACCGCTGCGCGTCACGGCGGTGATGCCGGTCAGCGTCACCTTTCCGAGCAGCGTCCAGATCGTGATGGGCGACAAGGACGCCAAGCCGCTCGAACTCGCATGGCGGCGCTGCATCCCCAATGGCTGCTTCGCCGACACCGCGCCGAGCGATGACGTGATCCGGCAATGGCGCAAGGCGAGCGAGCCCGGCCGCATCCTCTTCAAGGATGCCGCCGGCCGCGAACTGGCGCTCCCTCTTTCCGCCCGCGGCCTCGACCAGGCCGTCGAGGCGCTCGCCAAGGAGCGGCTGTAACCATGTCCCGCCGCCGTGCAGATCGTTTGAAATCGGTCCAGGCGGCGAATGGCGCGGCCTTGCGCCTCCCGGTCGGCACGGCAGATCGCCGTTCCATCCTCGCCTCCTGGCGTCAGCGCTGCCTCGTCGGGCAGGCGATGGCGCTGGCGCTCTGGAACGCGCCGGCCTTCGCGCAGAACATCATCACCCCGGACGGGCGCACCCAGACCAATGTCGCGGTCACCGGGACGACAACGACGATCACAACGCAGACCATTTCCGGCGGCGCCGGCTACAATTCCTTCTCGCGCTTCGAGCAGGCAGCCGGCACGACCGTCAACATGCACCTGCCGCAGAATACGGGCGCGCTGGTCAACATCGTTCGCGACGGCCCGGTCGTCGTCAACGGCATCCTGAATTCGTACCGGAACGGCCAGATCGGCGGCCATGTCTACTTCTCCGACTCGGCCGGCTTCACCGTCGGGCCGAACGGCGTCATCAACACCGGCCAGCTCACGGTCAACACGCCGACGCGCGAGTTCCTCGACCAGGTCATCGGGCCGAACGGCGTCGTCAACGAAACGCTGGCGGCGCGGCTACGGGCCAACGACGTGCCGGTCTCGCCCGATGGCCACATCCGGATCGACGGCGCCATCAACGCGCGTCGCGGTGTCACGTTGCATGGCCAATCGGTCAGCGTCGCCGGGCAGATCCGCGCCAACAGCGCCCCGGTCGACATCGCCGAGCGGCGCGAGCGCCACCGCGCGGCCTTCTCGCAGAGCGTCAACACGGCCGGGCTCAGCCATGGCGGCGCGATGGTCGCACGCAAGGGCGGCGGCATCGAGATCGTCGCCGCGGGGACCGCCACCATTTCAGGGCGCCTCAGCGCCAATGCGACGGCGCGCCGTGCCGCCGGCACCGTCGCGATCCGCTCGGGCAAGGGAACCACCATCGCCGCGACGGCGCAGATCAGCGCGACCGGCATGGCGCCGGCGGCGGCTCTCGCCAGCGCGGGTTCCGGTTCCGCTGCCGTCAATACCGCTGAAGGCGGCAAGGTCTCGATCACCTCGCAGGCGGAGATCGCGATTGCCCGCGGGGCGCTGATCGACGTCAGCGCGGCGCAGGGCGTGGCGGGCAAGGGTGGGTCGGCGATCGTCTTCGCCGACACCAATCTGAACGTGGAAAGCGGCGCGCACTTCCGCGGCATGGCTGGCACGAGCGGCGATGGCGGCTTCCTCGAGCTCAGCGCCAAGGACACCGTCACGCTCGGCGCCATCGACGTCGACCTCTCGGCCCGCAACGGCAAGGCCGGGCTGCTCTATATCGACCCGGCCAATATCGTCATCGGCACCGGCGGCAGCGCCAACATGATCACCAACGGCACGGACGTGTCGCTGGAGGCCACTAACAAGATCACCATCGCCGCCGACGGCATTATCGACACGAGGCATTTCAACAGGGGCTCCAACGGCGAGCTCGAGCTCTCGGCCCTCAATCCCACGACCGGCAATTCGGGCAACATCACGCTCACCGCGCCGACCATCGAGGTCCGTGGCAAGCTGCTGACCGACGTCGTGAACTCGGGCTCCTCCTGGTCCGCCGGCGACGTGACGCTCAATGCGAGCCAGTCAGATACACTGATCGCCGGGCCTGCCAGTGCGAATGCCAGCATCAAGGTCTCCGGCACGATCACTGGCCGCGACATCAAGATGACCGCCGATGCGCGGGCCAAGTCCTCCTATGCCGACCCGAACGCCGGGCCGATGGCCGCGCTCGCGGCCCAGACCGTCGGCGGGATGATGTTCGGGCTGAACGGCGCCTATGTGGGCAGCACGATCAGCGCCAAGATCGAGATCGAGGATGGCGCCGAGATCACGGCGACCCGGGACGTCAAGCTCCTGGCCAATGGCTTCCAGGAAGCCACGCTGCCGGCGATGACCCTTTCGGCCAATTTTCCCTGGGGCGCGGCGGTCTCGATCGCCGAGATTTCGGGCGAGGTGAAGGCGGATGTCGCCTCCGGCGCCGCGATCACCGTCGGGCGCAATCTCGACGTCAATGCGTTCAACGACGTCAACCTGCTGGCGTCGGCGTTGACGCTGACGAGTGGTTCGAGCGTCGTCGCGGCGACGGTCGCCTATGGCGCGGTCGATGTTGCGACCTCGGCCAAGGTGCATACGGGCGCGATCATCACGGGCCTCGACACCAGCAGAATCAATGTCTCTGCCGGTAACTCGAATAATTTCTCGACCTCGGCCACGGCCATGGCGACGGCGGGCAGCGTCGGTGGCATCGCCTTCGCTTATTCCGACTACAAGGCGAGTGCGGAGGCGCAGTTCGGCGCGTCGCTCGGCTCGAGCGGCGCCAAGATCGGCAGCCTGACGGTCCAGGCGACGTCCGACACCGAGAAGAATGCGACCAGCGCCTCGACCACGGTCGGCAACAACGCTCTCTTCAATCTCGCCTATGAAGGGACGACCGTCTCCGATCTCCTGACCAAGATCTTCGGCAAGGTGAAGACGGGAAGCAGCAGCGTTCCGGCCAAGGTCGGCAGCGCGATCGCGGTCGCCAACAGCAGCCTGAGCGCCAGCGCGACGATCGCGGCCGATGCAGGCGCCACCGCGCCGTCGATCTATGCCGCGGGCGACGTCGTCGTCGCCGCGCGCCAGCGCGATTTCGGGGTGCGCGTCGTCGCCGACAGCTCGACCAACTCGACATCCAAGGATCCGACGGCGGCGAACCCTTCCGCGCAGATCTCGCTCTCCTTCGGCATCGGCGTCGGGGACTTCAAGCACGAGGCCATGGCCTCGATCGGCTCCGGTGTCTCCATCGATGCGCAGCGCATCGGCGTCGCCGCGCTCAACGAAATGCCGATCTCCAACACCTGGCAGAACTGGGGCGGGCTCGGCGAAACGCTCACGCATGTCAACGGCAATATGGGCGTCGTCTCCGATATTCTGACGAGCTACGCCAACGCTTCCAGCCAGGCCTCGGAGCTCGGGCTCGCCGGCGCGATCAACTATTTCCGCGTCGATAGCGAGAGCTCGGCCTATGTCGCGAGCGGTGCGCGGCTGAAGCAGTCCGGCTACAACGACGCCTGGTCGACGCATCTCGACTATGGCTACGAGCAGCAGTGGGACAAGGCTGTCCATATCGACGCCGACACGGTGACGCACAGCATCGATATCGGCGGCAACTTCGCCTATCTCGGCGCGACCGGCGGCAGCGGCTCGGCTGCGGGCGGCGCGATGCTGAACATCGGCCGCAGCAGCAATACCGTGGCGGCCGTCGCTGCGGGAGCGACGATCGAGGCGACAGGCGTGGCAGTCACCGCGGTGACCAGCGACAAGATGGTCTCCGTCGCGACGACATCGGGCTATTCCGCCGGCACGATCGGTTTCAACGGCATCGTTTCGATCGCCGGCATGAGCAACCGGACGCTGGCCTCGGTCAGCAATCTGGCGACGATCACGACCTCGAGCCTCAAGGTGCAGGCGGACCAGATCGTCTCGGTCTTCTCGCTCAGCGGCGCACTGGTCAGAGGCGGCGGAAATGCGGTCGGCGGCGCTGTTGCGGTGCTCGACGCGGCGTCGGTGACCCGAGCCTATGTCGGCGACAACCGCAACGACCTCGCCGACAACCGCCTGGCCGGCAACGCGGCACAGGGCCTGATCACCGCGAATACGGTCGATGTGACGGCGACGACCGAGGGGCGCCTCACCGTCGCTTCCGTCGCCGGCGCGGCAGCCGGCGTCGGCAGCGGGGGAGGGGTCCAGGACGTCCTGCAGGAGCAGATGCCGGACTTCATCAAGGATGCGAGCGCGGCTGCCAACAGCACGACCTCCTCCTCGGTCAGCCTGACCGGAGCCGGCACCACGTCGGTAGCGCTGACGACGCTCGGCACATCCGCCTGGATCGATGGCGCGGTGATCGTCGCCAAGGACACCGACGGGCTGACGACGACCGTCACGGCGCTGAACTCGACCATCGCGGAGGTCGCAGCAGGCTCGGCCGCGATCAACATGGCCGGCAATGACAGCCCGGTGAGCGGCGGGTTGGCCGGCGCGGTCGCGATCGCCCAGTTCGACAACAGCACCGACGCGCGCATCGCCCACTCCTCGCGGCTGACCGGTGTCTATGACACCACCGTGCAGGCGATCTCCGGCGGGCGGGCGACCGTGGTCGGGCTCGGTGTCGCCGGGGCGAGCTCGAATGGTGGAGCCTTTGCGATTTCGGCCGCGCTCGGCCTCGTCACTAACCGCGTCGCCGCAAGCATCGAAGATTCGTTCATCTCCGGCGTCGCGGGCAACACCGCCTCCCAGGTCGCGCGCGTCAGCGCCTACCAGACGACCGACATCGGCATCGGTGGCGGCGCGGCCTATGTCGGAGGCCAGGTCGGCATCGGCATGGCGCTGACCTATGTCGATATTCGCGATCCCGACGGCGAGGACGCGGTCAGCGCGAAGGTGGCGCGCTCCAGCCTCACCGGCCTCGACGGGCTGCAGGTCCGCGCCTCCAACGCCAGCCGGATCATCTCGTCGGCGGCCACGGCCGGTCTCGGCGGCAATGGGCTCGGCGGCGTCTTCGTCATCAACAATGTCAGGCCGACGACACGCGCGGCGATCGAAGGCTTGGCCGGCTCGCTCGCGACGGTTTCGGTCTCGGGCGATGTCGGAGTACTCGCCGACGGCAGTCGCATTGCCACCTATGACAATCTCATCTCCGGCCGCCAGGCCGTCTCCGCGACCGACGAATCGGAAATCGACTTCACCGGCGAAGCCGCGAACGAAGGTGTCGCGAACCCGCAGGGCGCCGCCGTCGTCGCGATCGCGACCCTTGTCCAGATCGGCCGCAACAATGCCGGCGTCGCTCTGCTCAGCAACACGATCGCGCAGGCGCATATCGCATCGATCGACTTCGCCACGGTCACCGCCGGCGGCAATGTCAGTGTCCTCGCTCAGGACGGCGCGACTCTGACCGGCGTCGCCGTTGGCCTCGGCGCCGCGACCGGCCAGTTCGCGGGAACCGCCTCGGTCGTGCTGCAGTCGATCGAGAACATATCGCGCGCCCGCATCGGTGGGACGGGAACCGTCGTGACGGCCAGCGACATCAACGTCGCCAGCGCCGCTACCTCGGCGATCCGCGGTGCTGCCGGCTCGCTCGGCCTCGGCTTCGGGGCGGCTGCGCTCGGCCTCTCGGTCGTCGAAAGCAATGTCGCCAACGAGGTTTCGACCGAGGTTGACGCGGCGCGGCTGAGGACGACCGGCGACGTGGTGCTGCGTGCCGGCTCGACCGCGACGATCGATGCCATCGCGATCGGCATCGCGATGTCGCGCAATGTCGGCCTCGCCGGCTCGATCGCCAGCAACACCGTCGACACCGATGTCGGCGCGACGGTCACGGGCGCCGACATCATCGCCGGCAACAATCTCGGGCTGTTCGCCGCGAACACCGACCGGATCACGGTCTCGGCCGGCGCGCTCGGCGTGACCGTCGGGGCACCCAGCGTCGCGGGCGGGTTGTCGGTCGTCAAGAACACGGTCGGCGGCGAGACCACCGCCTCGATTGGCGGTGGCAGCACCGTCGATGCGCGCGCCGGCGGTGCCGGCTCGCTGGGCTACCATGCCGGCCAGCTCGCGACGGCTTTCAACCTGACGACCGCCAACGGCCCGAGCTCCGTCCAGCCCTCGCTCGCGATGACGGCGCGCAGCGTTCATGGCCTCGGCGTCATTGCGACCTCGCAGCAATCGGTGCTGGCGAATGCGGTGACCGGCGGTGTCGCGATCTTCCCCGTCAGCGCGGCTCTCGCGATCGTCCCCATCCGAAACGTGCTGACCGGCAGCACGAGCGCGACGATCGACGCCAGCGCCGTCAACACGCGCCTGACCGGTACGGACTCGACGACGGTCGTCGTCGATGCGGCGAGCCATTCCTATGCCGGCACGTTCATCACGGTCGGCTCGATCGGCGGTGTCGCGGCGGCTAGCGGCGAGGCCAACACGATCATGGGGCGCAGCACCCGCGCCGCGCTCACCAATTCGACGCTGGGCACGACCACGCCGGGCTTCACCGGCCCTGGCGTCACTGCGCTCGACATCGCCGCCAACGCCTCGCAATCGGCCGCGAGCAATGTCGTCGGCGCCGCGATCGGCCTGGGCGGCGGGGCCGCCTCCGGCGTCGTCAACAGCTTCGCGGCGACGACGACCGCCGAGCTCGACCAGGGCCTCGTCACGGCCGGCCGCGTCGGCGTCGATGCCGAAAGCCGCAACGGCTTCTATGCCCAGGCGACGTCCGCCACGGTCGGCGGCGTCGGCATGGGCTCGTCCTTCGTGGTCGGCACGAGCCGAAACAAGACGCTGGCAACCATCGGCGGCGGGGCCGGTCAGACCACGTTCAATCTGAATGGCGCGCTCGCCGTGGCGGCGCGCAGCGTCAACGCCTTCACCACGCTCTCGGCGGGCGGCGCGGCCGGCGGCTTTGCCGGCGTCGCCGGCATGGTCTCCTTCGTCGATGTCGAGAACGAGACGCGGGCCGGCCTCTACGGCGTCAACGCGACGCTGCGCCCCGCCAGCGCGGCCGGCATCAGCGTCACCGCCAACGAAACCGTCTCGATCACCGCGACGACCGCCGGCGGCGCCAGCGGCTCCGTCGGTGCCGGTGCGGCGGCCAACATCGCGAACCTCGACAGCCGCGTGCTCGCCGACATCACGGGCTCGACGCTGTCCGCGCCTGGCGCCGTCTCGGCCTCCGCGACCTCCGATCGCGTCGTCGATGCGAATACCATGACCTACGGTGCCGGTGGTTCGGTCGGCATTGGTGCCGCGGTCGCGCTAATCTCGGTCGGCAAGGGCGCGCCGCAGGAGGCGCGCAACGAGCTCAATGCCGGCGGCAACGGCACGCTCGCGCGTCTCAGCCAGCTCACGGCCGGCAGTGACGATCTCGTGCTGAGCTCGGCTGGGCTTGCGGAATATCTGAGCTATCGCAACGCCGCGGGCCTCACGATAAACACGCCTGCTTTGTCCGAAGCCGCGCAGGCGGAATACAATCAGTTGCTCGCCAATGGATCGCTCATGAATGGCGAGCTGACGCTGACGGCTTCCGGCATTTCCGCCCTGCGTAACGCTGCAGCGACTGCGCTTGGCATCGACTCGGACGATACGACCGACACGCAGGTGAGCTTCTGGGCGGCGCAGCGCTATTCGACGCTCAGCGATACCGTGCTGCGCAACCAGTTGCAGACGAACGGCACGGTCTCGGGTGGCGTGCTGACGCTGACCAGTGCTGGTGTGGCCAATCTGCGCAGCACCGCGGCGACTGCGCTCGGCATCGCGAGCCCGACTGATGCGCAGGTGCGCGACTGGGCGGCGCAACGCCATGCTTCGCTGAGCGAGGCCGATCTGCGCAGCGCGGCGGGGGCGGATTACAACCTGCTGCTCGCCAACGGTTCGGTCGTGAATGGCGCGCTGACGCTGACGAGGTCCGGTGTCACTGCCCTCACCGCAACGGCGGCGACGGCGCTTGGCATCGCCAGCCCGACCGAAACGCAGGTGCGCGACTGGGCAGCGCAGCGCTATACCGCGCTGCGCGGCGGCGCCGTCTCCTATCTGATGAGCGATGCCGGTGTCTCCGCCTATCGCCAGACCGTGATCGCGACGACCCCGGGCGCCAGCGACGACCAAATCCGCAGCGCCGCCAACAACGCCTATGCCCGTCTCCTCGCCAATGGCAGCGTCGCCAATGGTGTCCTGACGCTGACGAGCGCCGGCCTCGCCACCTACCGGGCCGAGGCCACGGCCAGTCTCGGGCACGCTGCGAGCGATGCCGAGGTGCGGGCCTATGCCGCGGAGCAATACAGCTTCTTCAACGCCAACCGCAGCCGCATCGTCGCGCCGACCTCGCAGAGCGCCAGCGCCCTGCTCGATTCAGCCGGCTCGCGGACCGCTGCGACGGTCACCGGAGGCAGCATCTCCAGCGGCTCGGTCGCGGTCACGGCGCTGTCGCGCACGGCGACCAGCAACATCACCGATGGTATCGGCGCCGGCGGCGCGGTCGGCGGCGGTGCGGCGACGGCCTATACCGATATCGGCGACGCCGTCTCGGCCAGCCTCGACCAGATCACGGTCAACACGGGCTCGATCGCGGTCAGCGCGAACTCGACCGACGGCTCGGGTTCGGCCGCCCGCGTCGAGTCTCAGGCCGGTGCGGGCGCCCTGGCGGCGGCGGCCGGAGCGGCGGTGGCGAGGGGCACGATCGCCAACACCGTCACGGCGACACTTGGCGGCAACCTGACCGTGACCGGCACATCCTCGGTCAACGCCGGCAACACCCAGACCAGCCGTTCGGATGCCTTTGGCGCGACGGTGGCCGGAGGCCTCGCGCTTGGCGTTTCGCTCGCCTCCAGCAGCGCCAGCAGCACGGTTCAGGCGACCTATGCCACCGGCTCCACCCTGACCGGTACGGGGCTGAGCGTGGGCGCGAGCAGCACAGGCGCTGCCCATGCGGCTGCGGTCGCAGGCGTCGGCGGATTGCTCGCCGCTGGGTCCGGCGCGGAGGCGCTGGCGACAGACACCGTGGTCGTCACCGCACAGATCGGCGCCGGGGCCAGGGCCAATGTCGGGACCGGCACGATCAGCGTCGCCGCCACCGCCTCGCCGGATGCGAAGGCTTCCGCCCGCGGCGTCGCGGTCGCCGGTGGCCTCGCGGTCGGCGTGGCCAAAGCCATCGCCACCGTCAATTCTCAGACGCGTGCCAAGGTCGACGGCAATGCCGCCCTGATTGCGAATCAGTTCACCGCCGGCACGCTCTCGATTTCCGCGATCGGCTCGGTCTTCGGAACGGCCGCGGACGATGCCATGCGGCTTGCGGGTTCGACCGGGGGCTTCTCGCGCGGCGGCTATTCCGCCGCGGCCTCCGCCATTGCCGGTTCCGGCGCCTATTACGTCAGCGCCACCGGTACCGATGCGCAGGCTCGCAACACCAGCGTCGTCGAGGCAACGGTCGGCGACCATGTCCGGCTGTCGTCCGGCATCGTCGGCGTCAGCGCGAACAACACCACGCTTCAGGGCGCGACAGCGAGCGGCGTCGCGGTGGCTGGCACGGCTGCGATCGGCGTCGTCAAGGCGCTCGCGGATGCGACCACGACGACGACCGCCTCGCTCGGCACCGGCGCGACGATGAACGGCAGCGGCACCGGCAGCTTCAGCCTGACCGCCACAGGAACCGACACGCAGATCGCCCGTGCCGAAGCCGGCAGCGGTGGCCTGTATGCGGGCTCGGGCGCCGAAGGCACGACCTCCAACACCTCGACCGTTACCGCCTCGCTCGGCGACGATGTGGTGATCGCGAGCGGGCTCGTCACGATCGCCGCCAGCCATACGACGCGCTATGCCGCGCTGGTCGACAGCCTGCAGGCCTCGGCGCTCGGCGCCAGCGCCTCGCTGGCGGCGAACAACGCGACCGTCCATGTGCTGACCGAGATCGGCGCCGGCAGCCGCATCACCGCCGCAGGTCCGAACACGGCGGGCTGCTACCTGTCGAGCTGCCTGCAGGCGATTTCGCTGATCAGCCGCAGCGCCTTCACCCAGCTCGATCTCGGTGACAGCGTCCGCGCCGCCGCCGGCGGCGGCATCAACGGTGCCGGCGCGACCTCCGAGACCACGATCCGCGGTACCTCGCGCGTGGATCTTGATGACGACGTCACGCTCGCCGGGGGCCAGAGCCCGACCGCCGCCCCGGGCTCGATCCTGCTCCGGGCAACGACCGACCTGACCGGCGATGACACCGCGACCCTGTCCACCGGTGGCCTGTTGCAGGGCGCGGGCGTCGCGTCGCGCTACGAGGCCCTGGTCGACAACGAGGTCGAGCTCGGCGAGGACAACGAGCTCAGTTCCTTCGGCGCCATCAATATCGGCACCTTCACGACCGCTGCGGTCAAGGCCAACGCCTATGTCAGCACCTACGGTCTGGCCGGCGTCGGCATCGCTGATGCGGACGTCACGATCATCACCAACAACACGGTCAAGGTCGGCGCCGACTCGTCGCTGATCGGCCTCTACGACGTCAATGTCACCGCCGGCCGCGATGGTTCGGGAGCAGGCATCAACGCGCTTTCGGGCACAGCGACCGCGCTCGGCTACGTCCGCGGCCTCATTGCCGTTCCCGATGCCGACGCTTCGACCAACCTTCAGAACCATGCCCGGCTCGAGGTCGCCAGCGGCGCCACGATCGCCAGCGCCCAGAACGTCACGATCGGGGCCTATGACGGCGCGCTTCACGCCGATGCCGACGGCACGGGCCACGGCTACCAGCTCTACTTCATCCCGGTCTCGAACGGTTCGAGCAGCCCCGGCAGGTCCTCGACCTCGACCCTGGTGATGAACGGTACCGCGACGGCAGGCATCTACAACACCCAGCGCATCGAAATCGGCTGCGGCGTCAACGCTTCGGTGCAGTGCGGCCCGAGCGAGAGCCCGACGATCCGCTTCGTCAGCGGCGCGCCGGTGACCGGCAGCCTCACTTCGACTTTCGATCCCGTCGCCTACATCAATGCACGCTATGACGCGGCGGTCGCCAGCACGCTGATCTCCGGCGTCAGCTCTTCCCCGGTGAAAGCGGTACGGCTCGGCCAGCTCTATGCGGCGGGCGGCAACGTCTTCGTCAACGCCAGCACGGTCCAGGGCAGCGGTTCTCTCGTCGCCAATGGCGGCCCCTCGATCACGGTGATCAACCGCAGCAACGCCTATCTCGTGCTCGATGGCGGCGCCTATATCCCGGAGTCGGCCGGCGGTCAGATCGTCGGTTCCAGCGGGTCGCTGACGCGGCGCGAGAATCCCGACGCGACGCCCTTCATCATCATCGACAACGCCTATGCAGGCCAGCTCGACGCGAGTGGCCACGGGCCGGCGCTGCTGATCTCGGGGGACATCACCAATCTCGGCGGTCTGGTCTCGCTCAACAATACGCTGGGCTCGTTCGGCTTCTCCGGCCAGCGCATCGACGCGATGCAGTTCAACGCCACCGTGCCGAATGGGGCAGTCGCGGTCTCATCGAACGGGCCGAACGGCATGTACAATGCCGGCGGCTCGCCGCAGGGGGAGTACGCCCATGCGATCTACTATCCCGGCGGCGGGCCAGGGTCGGCCTCGTTCGATGTCAATGAAGCGGTCATCGCAGCGGCCAATGCGCTGGCCGCGGCAGCGGGTGCGACCAACCTGAACTACTTCCTTTACGGCAGGCAGGACGAGGGCGCGACGCGCAACTACTCGCTGCAGTTCTTCGGCAATTGTGCCGGCTACATCGCCGATTCCGGCGCCAACTGCACCGGCGACTACAACATGGGCCGGGGCATCAATTTCCAGGCGCTGCCGACGATCGCGACCTATCGCGAGAGCAATCCGGCTGCGGTGGGCAGCACCCCCAAGATCTATGGCGCCCAGGTCGCGATCAAGGCGGCGACGATCAACATCAACGCCTCGATCGAGGCGGGGAGGATCACCAACTGGTCGGGGACGGTCGATGCCGGCATGGCTGCCAGCCTCCGGAACCAGCGCCAATATTACCTTGATCGCGGCTATGTCGAAGTCGGCCTCAAGGAGGCCTTGGGTGGCGCCTGGTCAAATGCGGGGGCGGCGCCGCTATACTACGATCTCGCCAATGATCGGCTGGTCCTTTGGGACATCAATGCCTCCTCGGGCGGTGGCTCGGTGCTGCTCGATGGCCAGATCATCAGCACCAACACGCTCGGCTCCATCAAGATCAATGGCGGCTACGGCGATGTCAGCCTGAACAACACCTCCGGGCTCGACCTCATCGTCAACCGCGTCAACACCGGCACAGGCGTCGGCGTCGCTGCGAGCGTCAGCAAGATCACCATCGTCGACCGCCTCGTGACCTCGGGGCCGAACACGACCGTCTACGCCTACACGCCCGGCTCGGGCATCGCGGTCTACAAGACGCACAACGGAGCGCAGCCAATCCTGAGCGGTGCGGGCGCCTCGACCCCCTGGACCTTCATCTCGGGTGATACGACGCACTACGACCCCGTTGCCGGCACCCGCTATGAATGGACGCAGCAGGCCATTCTTCAGAAGGTCGGCCTGACCGAGGCGAACCGCAATCAGGCGAACATCCCGGGCGTCTATTGGCGCTACGATTCCGGCACCTCGGGCAACCCTTGGGTCTATGTCGATAATCAGTCGCCGAGCACCAATCCGGGCGCGGACTGGATCTACTGGTGGTCCCGCAATGAACAGGCGCCGAGCGCGACGCAGGTTTCGGGCAAGGTGACAACGGGCGATCTCGGCCTCACCCATGTCGGGATGACGCAGGAGATCACCGGCGGCCATCTCGACATGATCCACAACTCGGCGAGCTATGGCGGCTGCAACGGCCAGGCGATCAACCACTGCGACTACGATTTCGTTGCCCAGCAGGGTGCCTCGCAGGCCGTGTGGAACTACAACTACGCGACCCGGGCCTTCGTCCAGGTCACGACGTCGGTGAAGGCCGACAATCCGTTCGACGTCAGCTTCGCCGGCAACGCGGCCGGCCGCGTCAACATCACCTCGAACGGCTCCGTCCTGCAGAACGGCACCATCGTCAATCCGAGCGGCACGACGACGATCGTCGCCTCGGGCGGCAGCTTCACCCAGACGAACAATGCCACGATCCTCAGCAACAACCTGAACCTGACCGCGCGCGATTCCATCGGCACGGCATCGCAGGCGATCAAGGCGACGCTGACCAGCGGCGCGGAGCTCAGCGCCGTGAGCGGCAGCGGCGGCATCAATCTCGACATTACCGGCGGCGCCCGGGTGCTGGCGCTGCGCGCCGACCAGACGCCGAACGCCTATGGCAACATCACCGTTCGGGCGACGGGTGGCCTCGAGGCCGCAACCGGGGTCGCGACCCATGTCGTCGGCCGCAACATCACGCTGGCGAGCGAGACCGGCGGCATCGGCTCGGTCTCGAACCTGTTGAAGATGCGGGCCGTGGCGACGCAGCTGCCGAACGGCAGCTATGTCGACGGCGTCGTCAATCTCTCGGCACGCGGCGACATCGGCATCGCGCAGGTCGCCGGCGATCTCCGGGTCGGCCAGGTCGCGAGCGAGACCGGTGACGTGCGCATCGACGTCACCGGCGGCCGGCTCGTCTCGGCGTCCGGCCAGACGGCGGCGCAGGCACTGAGCGCCGAGCAGCTTTCGCAGGTCTCGCGCGCCCTCAAGCTGACGGCGGCCGATGGCGCCCAGGCTGCGGCTCAGGCCAATGTCGCGACCTTCGAGGCGCAGGTGACGCAGGCCTACGGCCTCTATTCGGCGCTCATCCGCAATGGCGGCTTCGACGAGAATGGCGCCTTCGAGCTGAACGCCAGCGCGATCCCGCTCTATCGGGCCGCTGCCTCCCTCGCGTTCGGCCATGCGGCCACCGATCAGGAGGTCAAGGCCTACGCCACGGGCCGCTACGCCGCCTATGCCAGCGCCTTCGAGGCCGCCTATGGCACGGGCTGGGCGACGATGGCCCGCTTCGACGCGAACTCGCTGGAAAGCAATTACAGCTTCCGGACGACCAATGCCGATGCCGCGACGGGGCTTGTCGAGCGCATCACGGGCGACGCCGTCTGGACCGATCGCCAGCTCGTTTCGGCGATCAACCAGTCCGCGCTGCAGCCGGCCTCCGGCGTTGTCGGCAACGGCACGGCGCTGGTCGTCGGCCACGATGTGACACTCAACATCGCCGGCAGCATCGGCTCGCTCGCGCCGGACATGCAGGTCTCGCTGTCGGATATCCGCAATGGCTCGATCAGCAACGCGCAGCTCGCGGCGCTCTCGGTCGCGACCACGCCGGGTACCGTCAAGCTCATGGGGCAGCGCCAGGACGGCAGCCTCGTCGAGGTGACCGATCTCAACAACGTCCCCGCCGGCGTCACGCTCACCCGCGTCGACCTGAAGCAGACCGCGCCACTCTTCATCAATGCGACGGGCACCTTCTCCGGCTCGGCGCAGGGCGACGTCTATGTGCAGTCGACCGCGACCCCGCACTCGGCGGGCGGCACGCTGACGATCGGCCGCGTCACGGCGACCGGCACGATTAATCTCCAGGCGCCGCAATCCATCGCGGTCGCAACCGGCGCGGACGGAACGACGCCGCGCAACCCCGTCCAGATCCAGACTGGTGGCGATCTCGTCCTCGTCGCGGGCGGCGGCGGCATCGGGTCGGCGGCGACGCCATTGACCTACCAGATCGGCGGCAGGCTGGTCTCCGCTTCGGCTGCCGCCGGCGACGCCTATCTTGTCGCCAATGCCGGCAATGCCGAGATCGGTCGTATCTTCGCGTCGGGCACGGCCTCGCTGACGGCGGTGAACGGCGGCATCCGCGGCTATCTCCCCGGCGTAGCGATTTCGGCGAGTTCGATCAGGCTGAATGCCTCGGGCGATGTCGGTCAGGCCTCGGCCGCTCTCGGCCTGCAGGCCGGTTCGACCGGTGACATCTCGGGCAGCATCGGCGGCGCCGCCTGGCTCGCCGGCCCCGTCATCGCGGGGCAGTCACCGGTGGCCTTCCGCATCGGCATGCTCGCAGCCGATGATGGCTTGAGCGTGCTGGCGGATGGCGCGATCGATGTGCTCGGCCATGCGCGCTCCGACAGCGGCGCGGTCTCGCTGACCGGCGCCCGCATCGGCATGGCGAGCGGCGCCGACATCACGGCTGCCGGTCGCATCACGCTCGGCTCGGGGGCCGACATCGCCTTCGGCAGGATCGCCAGCAGCTTCGTTCCATCGGCCGGCGCTGCCTCGATCGCATTGACCGCCGCAGGCGCGATCCTGAGCAATGGCGACAGCGGCGCGGGGCTCGATGCCCATCAGGCCGATGGTGTCATCGCGCTCCTCGCCGGCAGCGGCATCGGTACGGCGAACTCGGCGCTGGCCTTTGCTGCGCCCGGTCTCTCCGCGAGCAGCCTCGCCGGCGGAGTCTATCTGTCGACCGCGGGGGCCACGCGTGCCACCAGCCTTGTGGCAGATGCCGGAGCCCTGCGCCTGACTGCCGGCGGAAACCTCGCCGTCGATGCCGCCACGAGCGGCGGCGGCGCTACGATCACAACCAGCAACGGCACGCTCACCCTCGGTACGCTCATGGCTGGTGGTTCCAGCTCGCTCGAGGCGACCGGGGCGATCAGCCTGACCTCGGCCAGGACGACGACGGGGGACCTCACCATCGCCTCGACAGGCGCGGGCATCACCGCCGCCACCATCGACGCCGCAGGCGACGCGACGCTGACGGCTGCGACCTTCATCTCGGTGACCAATGCCCTGACGGCAGGCGGCGCGGCCAGCGCGACGGCCAGCGCCGGGACGCTCGGCCTCGGCAGCCTGAGCGCCGGCACGGGCGCGACGCTGGAAGCGTCCGGCGCGATCAGCCTCGGCTCCGTCGAGACGACGGCCGGCGATCTCGCCATTAGCTCGACAGGGGCCGGCATCACCGCCGCCGCCATCGACGCGGCCGGCAATGCGACGCTGACGGCTGCGACCTCCATCGCGGTGACGAATGCCCTGACGGCAGGCGGCGCCGCGAGCGCCACTGCCAACACCGGCGCGCTCGGCCTTGGCAGCTTGAGCGCCGGCACGGGCGCGACGCTGGAAGCGGCCGGCGCGATCACCCTCGGCTCCGTCGAGACGACGGCCGGCGATCTCTCGATCGTTTCGACTGGGGCTGGAATCACCGCCGCCGCCATCGACGCGGCCGGCAATGCGACGCTGACGGCTGCGACCTCCATCGCGGTGACGAATGCCCTGACGGCAGGCGGCGCCGCGAGCGCCACCGCCAACGCCAGTGCGCTCGGCCTTGGCAGCTTGAGCGCCGGCACGGGCGCGACGCTGGAAGCGTCCGGCGCGATCACCCTCGGCTCCGTCGAGACGACGGCCGGCGATCTCGCCATTAGCTCGACAGCGGCCGGCATCACCGCCGCGAGCATCGCCGCCACCGGAGACGCGACGCTGGCGGCTGCGACCTCTGTCTCGGTGACGGGGCAGGTCGGCGCAGGCGGCTCCTTGAGCATCACCGCGAGCAACGGTGCCATCCAGACCGGTGACCTCACTGCCGGAGCCTCGCTCACCTTGTCATCGTCGGCGGCCCTCATGCTCGACGCGGTGTCCAGCCTGCTCGGCAATGTCTCGCTCACCTCGACGGGAGCCAGTGTCGGCGCGGCCTCCATCGCAGCGGCCGGTGACGCGACGCTGAACGCCGCGACCTGGGTCTCGGTGACGAACGGCCTGACGGCAGGCGGCGCAGCCAGTGCAACCGCCAGCGCCGGGACGCTCGGCCTCGGCAGTCTGAGCGCCGGCTCCGGCACGCTGAACGCATCGGCTGCGATCACCCTCGGCGATGTCGAGACGACGGTGGGGAACCTCGCCATCACCTCGATGGGGGCCGGCATCACCGCTGCCAGCATCGACGCTGCTGGCGACGCGACGCTGACGGCCGCGACCTCGGTCTCGGTGGCAGGGCAGCTCGGCGCGGGCGGTTCCTTGACCGTCACGGCAATCAACGGCGCGATCCAGGCTGGCGACCTCGCGGCCGGCGCATCGCTCACGCTGTCCTCCTCGGCGGCGATCATGCTTGACGCGGTGTCGAGCCGTCTCGGCAGCGTCTCGCTCACCTCGACGGGCGCGGGCATCACCGTCGCCAGCATCGACGCCGGCGGCGACGCGACACTGGCTGCTGCGACCTCGATCGCGGTGACGCATGGCCTGACGGCTGGCGGCGCGGCCAGCGCGACCGCCAGCGGCGGGACGCTCGACCTCGGCAGCCTGAGCGCCGGAACCGGTGCGACGCTGACCGCTTCGGACGCGATCGCCACTGGCTCCGCCGCGACGACGGCGGGGAACCTTGCGATCACCTCGACGGGCGCGAGCATCACCGTCGCCAGCATCGATGCCGGCGGCGACGCGACACTGGCGGCTGCGACCTCGATCGCGGTGACGCATGGCCTGACGGCTGGCGGCGCGGCCAGCGTCATCGCCAGCGATGGGGCACTCGACCTCGGCAGCCTGAGCGCCGGCGCGAATGCGGCGCTGACGGCGTCGGGCACGATCACGCTCCGCAATGCCGGCTCCGCGGGGGGCGGCCTCTCGGTCGCCTCCTCGGCTGGCTCGATCACGGCGACGTCGCTCGTTGCGGATGGCGCTGTCGCGCTGGTGGCTGCCGGGGCCATCACAGCCGAAGCGGTTCATGCCGGGACGGACCTCGTGATCCGTTCAAGCGGTGGCACCGTGACCATTGCGACGACGAATGCCGGTGCAGGTGGCACGGTCGCGGCTGCCGGCTCCGTCTCGCTCGACACCGTGACCGCGGGCAGCAGCGGCTTCCGGGTGGCGTCGCAGGCCGCCGGCATCGCGCTCGGCACGCTAGCCACCGCGGGAGATGCGTCGCTCGTCGCATCCGGCGCTCTCTCGGCCGGGACGCTCGCGGCACGCGATCTCACTGCGATCTCGACGGCAGCGGCGCTCTCCCTCACGAACGTCGACGCCACCGGTCACGCCATGCTGCAAGCCGCGACCGGATTGTCGGTCGTCCGGCTTTCCGGCGGCGGCTCGGCGCGGCTGGCGGCAGGCGGCACGATCGCCGCTGGCACTCTGGCGGCGCAACAGGATCTCGAGCTCTCGGCCGGCGCCGGGATAACCCTCGCCAGCGGCTCGACGCGGGCCGGCGGCATCGCCATTCTCTCGCAGAGCGGCACGATTCGCGGCGACAGCGTGGATGCGGGCGGTGCCGTGATGGTTCGGTCGCTGGGCGACCTCGCTCTGGGGAAGGTGAGGGGCGGGATGGACGTCGCGCTGTATTCCGCGACCGGTGCGATCGAGATCGGAACGTTGGCGAGCGGGCGCGATGCCGAATTGCAGGCGCAAAGCATCCGCTTCGATCTCGTCGATGCCGGCCGCTCGGCCACGCTTGCGGCAGACGGCGACATCACCGGTGCGCGGATCGTCGCGACCGATCTGCTCGCGCTGCAGGCGGGCCGCAGCGGCCAGGGCTCGATCGCGCTCGGCGTCGGTGCCGCGCGGGCCGCGGTCATCGGCGCTCCCGACGAGGTCCGGCTCGGGCGCTTCGGCGCGGGCGACAGCATCGTGATCCTCGGCACGCGGATCGCCGCCGACATCGTCCAGCTGCCTGCCGGGGCGGGACTGCCTCTGGCGCTCGAAATCGGCGGCTTCCGCGAGCGTACGGCCAGCCATGTCGATCTCGGGATCGACGCGCAGCGTTTCCGGATCGGCCGCTTCGCCAGCGTCGATGGCCAGCTCGCGACCACCGCGAGCAACTTCGCCATCGCCGATGCTTTCGTACCCGGTGCCCTGCGGCTGACGACGCCGGCGATGACGATCCTCGCCAACAACCGCGGCCTTGCTCCGATCAATGGTTACGACGTGCAGCTCTATGCCAAGGACCGGCCCTTCTGGCTCGATCTCGACGGCAAGCGGCTCACCACGAACGCCTTCATCGTGGGGTTCGATTCCGATGTGGTCGAGGTACCGCCGTCCAGCGGCGCTTCGCTCACCCGCGACATGGCGCGGCTCGGCGTCGCGCTGCCGACGGGGCTCTCCCTTGGCGAGATCGCGCGCGGCTTCGTGCTGGGCACGGATGGTCGCTGGCGCAGCGCCGACGAGATGCGCCCCGCCTTGTCTGGCAGAGGGACGCCGGCCGAACCGCTCGTCAATCTCGAAGGGTTCGAGGAGCAGCCTTGAGTCGGACGAGACGCTTCGCCTGCGCTTTCGTCCTGGGTCTTGCTGCCGGTTGCCAGATGGGGCCGGCAGCAGCTCAGGTCCTGCCGCAGACACTGGAAAACGAGGCCGCGCGCCAGCGCCGCGAGATCGAGCGCGAGACCGCCCCGCTGCGCCAGCGTGGCCCGGCCGTGATCGCTCCGGCGCCAGGGCCGAGGCTCGAATTCCCGGCTGGCGGCGCGACCGTCGTGCTGAAGCGGATCGAATTCGGCGAGTCGCATTTTCTCAGCCCGGCCGAACTCGACGCCATTCGCGCGCGCCATATCGGCCGCAGCATCGACCTTGCGGGGATCGGCAGGCTCGTCCAGGAGGTCAACGATCTCTACGCCGAGAAGGGGCAGGTCACGGCGAGCGCCGTGCTGCCGCCGCAGAAGCTCGATGGCGGCGTCCTGCAGGTCAGGCTCGTCGAAGGCCGTGTCGGAAGGATCGGCATCTCCGGCGCGATCCAGACCTGGCCCTGGTACATCCGTTCGCAGGTGCCGGTCGGCGAGGACACCGTCGTCGATGCGCCGGCCCTCAACCGCTCCGTCTCGATCTTCAATCGGCTCAACGAGCTGCAGATCAGGGCCCAGCTCAGCGCCGGCGCCAGCTTCGGCCTGACGGATCTGGATCTCGCCGTCACCGAGCCGGCGCGCAACGTCGTCCAGTTCTCCTACGACAATCAGGGCGTGCTTTCGACGGGGCGCTATCAGGGCACGCTTTTCCTGCGTCACCACAACCTGCTCGGTATCGACGACCGGCTGGTGCTCTATGGCACGCGGGCCCGCGGCAGCATCCTCGGCAGTGGCAGCTACACGCTTCCGGTCTCGCCCTGGGGCACGCGGCTCGGCCTCAGCTTCACGCGCTCGGCCTTTCACATCGTCAATGGCGCGATCCGCGAATTGAGGCCGGAAGGCATCTCCGAGAGCGGAGCGCTGACGCTGTCGCAGCCGGTCTTCGCCACGGACGTCATTCTCCTGCAGGCTACAGGCGGGCTCGGCTTCGGCAGCGGCAAGAGCAAGCACCTCGACGTCGCGACCGTCGAGAGCAGCTATACACGCAGCCTCGCCGGCGTCGCGCTGAACGTGACGCTGCCGACCCTGACCCATTCCTCAACGGCGAACTGGACGCAGGTGGCCCATGAGGACAAGCTTGCCGGCGTCAACCGGAACTTCACGATCTGGACCGGCAACACGAGCTCGGTCTGGCGCATGACGGACAATGTCTACGGGTTGCTCACCGGCGCCGGGCAATACACCAGCGAGACGCAGCTGCCCGGGGATCAGATCTTCCAGATCGGCGGACCGACGACGGTGCGCGGTTATCCGATTGGCGCCGCCTTCGGAAATTCTGGATTCTACGCGCAGGCGGAGCTGCACTATCTGGTGCCTGAACCGCTGCAGCAGCTCGAAGCCTTCGTCTTTCTCGATCATGGCCAGACCTACTTCAATGCCACGACGACGACGCGCGCCACCTCGGTCGGCGCTGGCCTGATCTGGCGCCCGATCGACTGGGTTTCGCTCGAGGGCGGCGTCGGGCGGCCGCTCGAACGCGTGACGCCGGTGCAGCGCGACGTCGAGCTCTATTTCCGGCTCACATTGCGCAAGACCATCTGATTTCTTCCAGGACCATCCGAGTTTTCCAAGGAACCGATCATGGCGCCCCTGCCGCTCTTCTACTCCAGCATCGTCGTGCTCGACCGCAACACGCATCGCGCGGCCCGGATCGCACCCGCTGAGAAGCCCTATGCCTTCGCTGCCGGCGCCCATGTCCTGCCGGCGCTGATGCCCGAATTCGCGATGGGCTGTCGCGACATGCCGATCCTGTTCCTGGAGGAGGATGGCCGCTTTTCGCCGCTGTTCATGGTCGGGATGCGCCCGGGCGAGAGCTGCCTGATCGACAGCGACGGGCGCTGGCGGGGGCTGCATCCCCCTGCCTATCTGCGGCGCTACCCGTTTATCGGCGGCGAAGTCTCGGCGCAGCAGCAGGTCGTCTGCGTGGATGGCGGCTTCGCAGGTCTCGACGGCGAGAGCGGAGAGCGGCTGTTCACGGAGGAAGGGGAGCCGGCGGAGGCGCTGCAGCGCGTGGTCGCCTTTGTCTCCGACTATGCCGACGCCGCGGCCCAGACGACCGCCTTCACGGCCGAACTCAAGGCGCTGGATCTCTTCCAGACGATCAATATCGAGATCCGTTCGCCCGACGGCACGAGTTCGAGCTTTGCCGGCTTCGCCGCGATCAGCCAGGAACGCCTCGACGCGCTCTCCGACGAGGCCTGGCTGTCGCTGCGGAGCAAGGGCTATCTCGGGCCGATCCAGGCCCATCTGATCAGCCTGACGAACTTCGCCTTGCTGGGTGAGCGCGCCCAGAAGCCGTGATCGTCGGCGCGTACGGCCGGACAGAGAAGCGCGGCGTAGGCCGCCGGCTCCAGATGTGAGAGCATGCGACATGATCCGAATCATCGCCGCCCTGCTCGCAGCCACCGCCCTGTTGACGACGCACCAGGCACTGGCCTCGGATTCCTGCCGTCCGACGCGCGACGGCAAGGATCGCGTCGCGCCGGCCAATGGCTGCCCGAGCGGTTATCACATGCGCGGTGCCTGCTGCGAATCCTTCAGCGCGATGTCGCCATCCAACACGACCGTGAAGACCTGCCCGCCGGGAACGGTTTCCAGCCTCGGGACCTGCGTCGCCAAGAAGTGATCGCCCGGGCAGTGATCTTCCTGCCTGATGATCATCTCCATATCGATCGAACCGGGGCGATGTCCGCTCCGGGGCAGAACGCATATGTCTGCTTTCGACCCATAGCGGACTTCGCAGGCAATGCGTGATATTGCTGACTGCGATATGGCTCGGGGAAATTCAATGCGCTTCGTCAGAGCTGTGGCTGCGCTCATAGCCGCGTCAGCACCCGGTCAAATATCTGCCTGCGAAGTTGCAATAAGAGACGCCAAGTCGGCCATTTCAAAAATCAAAAAGGTATTTGAGCCTTACAAAGATTCATGCCGATACGAAAATGATGGCATTCAGTGCCTCGTAACGGAGAGATCGCTTCAGACTAGCTCGATGACCATGCCCGGATATGTGCCGGGCTACATGGCGACCATAGTTTTCTCGGCGTCGAATGAAGCCGACAAGGCTGTATTGGCAAGCATATTAGTTGACCATTTCGTTGATCGCTCGCCCGCAAGGGACATAGCGCCGCGCATGCTTCGCGCAATCGAAGGCGGAGAGGCGCTCCGCGTCCTCGGGGACACCTGCACCATTGCCATTCAAATGAAGGACGGAACGCTAGATATCGCATTGATTGGCCCAATGGTCCGCTAACGACCCATTGCTGCCATTGGGGAGGTCTCCTTTTGGCAGGTCTTCCGAGGATGCATTCAACAGCGAGGGCCGATCCGTATCGGGCAGTTTGGCCACAAGCCTATCGGCATGTTCCCGGTCCTGAAACAGCGGGCGAGGTCGCAAGGCGTAGATCCTGGCTTGCAGCCGTTGCGCGGCCGGGCTCAGATCGGCGGCGAGCAACGAGGACACCCCGCCATGAAGATTGCCGACGTGCGCGCCAATGCCTTCGCGATGCCCTTGAACAATCCCGCCTATCCGCGGCCGCCCTACAAGTTTTACAACCGCGAATTCGTCGTCATCAATTACCGGACCGACCCTGAGCGATTGCGCGCGCTGGTGCCCGAGCCGCTGGAGGTCGTCGGCGACACCGTGGCCTACGAGTTCATCCGCATGCCGGATTCGACAGGCTTCGGCGACTACACCGAGACCGGCCAGGTCATCCCCGTACGCTTCACCACCGCTTCGGGCGAGGTGCAGGAGGGTGGCTATGTCCACGCCATGTATCTCGACGACAATTCACCCATTGCCGGCGGGCGCGAGATCTGGGGTTTCCCGAAGAAGCTGGCGACGCCGAAGCTGGCGCATGAGCAGGAGACGCTCGTCGGCACGCTGCATTACGGCTCGGTGCTCTGCGTCAACGCCACCATGGGCTACAAGCATCGCGAGCTCGACCTGGCGCCGCTTGCCAAGGCCATGGCCAAGCCCGCCTTCATGATCAAGATCATCCCCCATGTCGACGGCTCGCCGCGAATCTGCGAGCTGGTGCGCTACTACATGGAGGACGTCACGCTGAAGGGGGCATGGTCCGGCCCCGCGGCGCTGCAGCTCTTCGAGCATGCGATGTGCGACGTCGCACGGCTGCCGGTGCGCGAGGTCCTCTCGGCCAGCCACTACATCGCCGACCTGACGTTGGGTCTCGGCGAGGTGGTCTTCGACTATCTGGCGGATTCTGCGCCTAGCTGATCAGTCGCGGTAGACCGGCTCCTCGGCATCGAGCTGGCGCCGGATCGAAGCGAGGTGGAGGCGGGCCGATTCCGGGTCGCCCTCGCGCATCTGGCGGGCGGCCGCCTCGGCGATCTCCCGCTTCACCGGCAGCACGCTGCGGCCGGTCGAGAGCGCGATCGTCTGCACCTCGCAGGCACGCTCCAGATAATAGAGGTCGTCCCAGGCCTCGGCGATGTTCGGCGCCAGCACCATGACGCCATGGTTCTTCATGAAGATGATGTCTGCGTCGCCGGCCGCGGCGGCGATGCGGTCGCCCTCGCGCTCGTCGAGGGCAAGCCCGTTATAGTCACGGTCGAAGGCCGTGCGGCCGTAGAACTTCAGCGCGGTCTGGCCGGCGAAGATCAGGGGCTCGCCCTCGGTCATCGAGAGTGCGGTCGCATAGGGCATATGCGTGTGGAAGGCGACCTTGGCGCGCGGGATGTTCTTGTGCACGCGGGCATGGATGTAGAAGGCGGTGGCCTCGGGCTGCCCCTCGCCGGAGACGACGTTGCCGTGGAAGTCGCAGATCAGCAGATGCGATGCCGTCAGTTCGCGGAACGCCCAGCCATAGGGGTTGACGATGAAGAGGTCGTCATGGCCCGGCACCAGCGCCGAGAAATGGTTGCAGATGCCCTCCTCGAAGCCGTAGCGCGCCGCCATGCGGAAGGTCGCGGCAAGGTCGCGGCGCGCCTCCCAGACGACGGCCGAGTCGAGATCCGGCCGGTTCGGTGCGGAGGTGAAGGCAGGGCTCGCGGCAACTGCCTTGAGGGAATGGGCCATGGCGATCTCCAATCGACTGTGTCTAGCAGTGAAGCAAAGCTCAGGCCGCTGGCAAGCGCCGGCGCACGATTCCGGCATGGAAGCGCGCGCCGTGGACCAGCCCGGCATCGTCGAAATCATAGCCCGGATTATGCAGCGGCGCGCTGTCGCCATTGCCGAGGAAGGCGAAGCAGCCGGGCACATGGTCGAGGAAGCGGGCGAAATCCTCCGAGCCGGTGAAGGGCGCGGCGACGACCGAGGCCTGGTCCATGCCCAGCACCTGGCGCGCGACGGCGAGCGCTTCCTCGGTCAGCGCGGCATCGTTCACGAGAGGCACGAATTCGCGCGTATAGGTGACAATCTGCTCGACGTTATAGGCGCGCGCTGTGCCCTCCGCGATGATCCGCATCTGCCGCTCGATCTCGGCGCTGATCTCGGGCGCGAAGCTGCGGGCATCGCCGAGGATCCGCGCCTCGCCCGGCAGGGCGTTGCGGGTGCCGTCGGTGATCAGCTCCGTCACCGAGACGACCGCGACATCGGTCGGGCTCACCCGTCTGGAGACGATGGTCTGGAGGTTGGTGACCAGCGCGCAGGCGGCGACGAGGGTCTCGTTGCCGGCATGCGGCCGGGCGGCGTGCCCGCCGATGCCCTTCAGCACGATCTCGAAATTGTCCTCCGCCGACATGATCGCGCCGGGCTTCGTCCGGAAGTGGCCGATCGCGATGCCGGGCTCGTTGTGCAGCCCATAGATCTCCTCGAATGGAAACCGCTGCATCAGCCCGTCATCGAGCATGGCGAGCGCCCCGCGCCCCCATTCCTCGGCCGGCTGGAAGATGAAGCGTACGGTGCCGTCGAAGCCGCTATCCGTCGCCAGCAGCTTCGCCGCGCCGAGCAGCATGGCCGTGTGGCCGTCATGGCCGCAGGCATGCATCACACCTGGGTTCTGCGAGCGGTAGTAGGGTGAGCCCTGCTCGGGAATGCGCAGCGCATCCATGTCGGCCCTGAGCGCGATCGCCCGGTTGCCGCTGCCGCGCTTCAGCGTGCCGACGACGCCGGTGCCGCCCACGCCCTCGACGACCTCGTCGAGGCCGAATTCGCGCAGCTTCGCCGCGACGAAGGCGCTGGTGCGCGCCTCCTCGAAGCCGAACTCGGGATGGGCATGCAGATCGCGCCGCCAGGCGGTCATCTCCGCCACAAGCGCGTCAGTGTCCGGCGTCGTCATGGCTGGGCTCCATCCTGGGTTTCGCCGTCATAGGGCGTGGCTCGCATCGAGGGCCGCCGACAGAATCCGTCATGCCAGGCGGCGAGCCGCGGCGCCCGCGCGCGGAAATCAGGCATGCCGCGAAACGCGAGCCAGTCCAGCGCGGTCGCCAAAGCGATCTGGCCGACGCTGACAGGCCCGGTGAACGGCGTTTGCATCTCCAGATGATCATAGGCTTCGAGGAGCTTAGTCGCTTGCCCCTCGGCCAGCGGCGGATAACGCAGCGCCTCCGGCCGCCGCACCGTCTCCCAGCGCAGCGCGATCCCGGCGTCGCACAGCCCCTGTGCCAGGGCCTGCAGGCGCAGCGCCTCGTAGCGGGCCGGCCCATGGCGTGGGATCAACGCGCCCGCTCCGGCGAGCTGGTCGAGATAGTCGCAGATCACGACGGAATCGAAGAGCGATCCGGCGTCCGGCGTCAGCAGCACCGGCACCTTGCCCAGCGGGTTGGCCGCGAAGACGGTGTCGTTGCGGTTGGTCGGGCTGGTCTCGTGATGGATGACGTCGATCCGCTCGGCGAGACCGAGTTCATGGGCGCAGACCAGCACCTTGCGGGCATAGGGCGAATGGCTCTGGTGGAGCAGTGTCAGCCTGCCCGGCATCACGCCGCCTGACCCGCGACCTCGGCCGGTGTCAGCCCGACGAGCTCGGCATAGCGGCCCGGATCGGTGGCACCCTCGGTGATGACCACGAAGACGCGCGAGGCTGCATCGAGCTTCAGTGCGGCCCGCGCCTGCGGATCGCGCAGTGCCGAGATCAGGCCGGCGAGCCCGGCCACACCGCTTTCGCCGCCGACGACTGCCGGATCGCCGCCGACCGGCCGCGCCAGCTTGTTCATGGCCTCGACCGCGATCTCGTCCTCGACGGTCATGAAGGCGTCGGCGCTGCGCTCGAGGACACGCCACGCGAGCGGCGAGGGATCGTAGCACTCCAGCATGGCCATCACGGTGGGTTCGCCATGGCCGATCTTGATGGGCTGGCCGGCCCGTGCGCTTTCGAAGATGCACGCGGCACGCGCCGGATCGACCACGGTGAAGACCGGCCGCTCCGCGCCGAGCGCCAGCGACAGATGTGCCGCGATGGCAGCTGCGATGCCGCCGACTCCGGCCTGGACGAAGACATGGGTCGGGGGCGCCGGCAGCTGGGCCAGCGCCTCGCGGATGATCGCGGTATACCCCTGCATCACCAGCCCCGGGATGCGCTCATAGCCGTCCCACGATGTGTCGGAGACGACGGTCCAGCCGCGTTCGGCCGCGATGCGTGCCGCCTCGACGACGGAATCGTCATAGGTGCCCGCGACCCGCACGATCTCGGCACCGAAGCGCGCGATTGCTTCGGCTCGCGCCGCGCTGACCCCGCCATGCACGAAGATCACCGAACGCGCCCCGACCAGCGCGGCGCCCTGCGCGACCGAGCGGCCATGATTGCCGTCGGTGGCGCAGGCGAAGGTCATGCCGGCCGCGACCGACCGGACCTCGGGAGAGGTCAGCTCGGCCTCGCCGAAGCTGCGCCCGTGCCGTTCGCCGGCGGCCTCCAGCACCAGCCGGGCGACGGCATAGGCGCCGCCGAGCGCCTTGAAGCTGCCCAGCCCGAGCCTCTGCCCCTCGTCCTTGGCGTGGAGGGCGCCGATGCCGAGTTCGGCAGCGAGCCCGGTCAAGGCGACCAGCGGGGTCGGGCGATGGTCGGCACGCTCAGCGAGATGCCGCTCGATCGCGTCGGCGCCGGCGGCACCCAGCGTCTCGGCATCGACAGGATGGAGCGGCTGGAGGTAGGCGGCGAGCGAATTGATCAGGAGCATGCGGGGCCTTTCGGATGATGGCGCCGAAAGGATATTGCGGGCGTGGCGAAAAAGGCGCTCCATTTGGCCTGCCGTTTTGCAAGTTTGTATCGGGGTTCTCCGCTTGGCCGAGCCGACCGCTTTCGCACTGGATGCCTTCGACCGGGCGATCCTCGCCATTCTGCAGGCCGACAACACCACGCCGCAGCGCGTCATCGGCGAGCAGGTAAACCTTTCCGCGCCGGCGGTGCAGCGCCGGATCCGGCGCATGGAGAAGGACGGCGTTATCATCGCCAATGTCGCGGTCGTCGAGCCGGCCGCCCTCGGCCATGCGATCACGATCTTCGTCGAGATCGAACTGGTCAGTGAAACCGCGGCGGACATCGATGCCGCCAAGCGCGCCTTCCTGGCCGCGCCCGAGGTGCAGCAATGCTATTATGTGACCGGCGACGTCGATTTCATGCTGGTCGTGCTCGTGCCCAGCATGGCGGCCTATGAGGCGTTGACGCGGCGCCTGTTCTTCGCCGACGCCAATATCCGCAAATTCAAGACCTTCGTGGCGATGGACCGGGTCAAGACCGGGCTGCGCGTGCCGATGGGCCCAGGCTGAACGATCGGGGCCCCGTGCGCGGCCCCCGTGACGAGAATACGCACTGTTACGTCGGCTCTGCGCATCCGAGGGGCTTCCTGCACGAACTCTCGCCAGCGCTCGCCTTGCAATTTGCGGGACCGATTTGTAGGTCTGCGGGATCATGAGAAGCGGCTCATCCGAGTCGTCCAGCGGCTCCTGCTTCTCCGGCAAATCTGCGCGCATGGCGCCTTGCGGCTGCCGATACGCCCCACTCCGCAGGCGCGGAGACGGTACCGGCGGAAGTGGACGGAATGCGCTCTGGCGACAGGCGAAAATCGAATCGGCCAGGCCTGCTCGCATTGCCTTTGCTGCTTGGCCTTGGCGCTTGCGCAGTTGGGCCCGACTACGTTCCGCCGACGCAAGCTTTGCCGGCACAGTGGAATGCGGCTTCGCAGTCGAAGCGGCGGCCGTTTCCCTCGGAGTGGTGGCGACAGTTCAATGATCCTGCCCTGAATCGGCTGGTCGATGACGCCGTTGCGGGCAATCTCGAGGTTGCCCAGGCCAAGGCCCGGATCCGCGAGGCGCGTGCCAACCGGCTTCAGGCGATCGCGCCGCTGTTTCCGCAGATCGATGGCTCCGCCTCGGCGACGCGCGCCCGCTCGGCGACCACCGCCGACTCCTCCTTCGGCAACGTGACACGCAACAGCTTCCGGGCCGGTTTCGACGCGTCCTGGGAACTCGACCTGTTCGGCGGCCGCGACCGCGCCATCGAGGCCGCGACCTATGGTGTCGATGCTGCCGATGACGATCTGGACGGCGTCTTGCTGACGCTCATCGGCGATGTCGCCTCGACGGTGATCGAGTTGCGCGGCTACCAGGCGCGCATCGCGCTGGCGCGGCGCACGGCCGCGACGCAGCGCGAGACCGAGGCCCTGACCAGGGTGCGCTTCCAGGCGGGAGCGGTCTCGGCGACCGATACCGCGCGGGCGACCGCGCAGGTGGCGAGCACCGAGGCACAGATACCGGCGCTGGAGATCGCGCTCACGGAGAGCCTCAACCGCATCGCCGTACTGACCGGCCGCCCGCCTACGGCCGTCGCGGCCCGGTTGGTCGGCGTGGGCCCCGTGCCGTCGACGCCTGCGCCACCGGCCGCCGGCGTGCCCGCCGATGTCCTGCGCAATCGTCCGGATGTGCGGCGCGCGGAGCAACTGCTCGGTCAGGCGACGGCACGGATCGGCCAGGCCGAGGCAGCCCGCTATCCGTCGGTCAGTCTGACCGGCAACATCTCGACTTCGGCGCTCAAGCTGGGAGATCTCGCCAAGAACAGCGCGATCGGCTGGTCGATCGGGCCTTCGCTGAGCGTGCCGATCTTCAATGGCGGCGAACTGGCCGCCGCCGTCGATGCGGCACGAGCTCAGCGCGACCAGTCGGATGCCGCTTTGCGCCTCGCCGTGCTGAGCGCGCTGCAGGATGTCGAGGATGCGCTGGTCGGGCTGCGCCAGGAGCGGCTGCGCCTTGCCAGCCTGGCCAAGGCTGCTGCGGCCAATGGCGAGGCGGCGAAGTTGTCGCAGACGCTTTATCGTTCCGGCGGCATCAGCTTCCTCGATGTGCTCGATGCCGAGCGCTCCCTGTACAGCGCCGAGGATTCGCTGATCCAGAGCCGGGTCGCGCTTGCCAACCGGTTCGTCGCGCTCAACAAGGCGCTGGGCGGCGGCTGGCTCAGGCCGGTCGAGGTTTCGCGGCCAAGGGTCGAGGATCCGCCGCAAGGGCCGCGCCTGCGAGCCCTCACCCTGGAGCCCTTGCAACCATGAGAATGCGCCGCGTCGCCCTGCTGGTTCTCGTCCTCGGGATGCTGGGTGCGGGTGGCTACGCCTTGCGTTCGCAGCAGGCGTCGCAACCCGCCACGGTGCCGCTCCCGACGGTCGCCGCGACGATGGGCGATGTCGAGGAAGCCGTGCTCGCCAGCGGCGCTCTCGAGCCGGTCCGGCAAGTCAGCGTCGGCGCACAGGCTTCGGGCCGGTTGAATTCGCTCAAGGTGACGCTCGGACAGAATGTCGCCCAGGGCGACCTCATCGCCGAGATCGATGCCGTGACGCAGCAGAACGCCCTGCGCACGGCGGAGGCCGAGCTCGCCGTGTTGCATGCGCAGCGCGACGAGCGACTGGCCAGCCTGGCTTATGCGGACTCCGTGCTGGCGCGGCAGAAGCAGATGCTCGGCCAGAATGCCGTCTCGCGCGACGATTTCGAATCGGCCGAGATGACGGTGCGCACGACGCGCGCGCAGATCGCGGCTCTCGACGCGCAGATCGTCTCCGGCGGCGTCAAGGTCGAGACCGCGCGCGCCAATCTCGGTTACACGCGCATCACGGCCCCCGCAGCCGGGACGGTCCTCGCCATCGTCACCCAGGAAGGCCAGACGGTGAACGCCGTCCAGTCGGCGCCTACCATCATCGTGCTCGGCGATGTCTCGACCATGACGGTGAAGGCCAAGATCTCGGAAGCCGATGTTCTCCGGGTGAAGACGGGGCAGGAGGTCTTCTTCAGCGTGCTCGGGGCGCCCGACCGGCGCTTCCCCGGCAGGATCGCCTTCGTCGAGCCAGCGCCCGATACGCTGAAGACGCAGAATGCCAGCAGCTCCTCGGCTTCGTCGAGCGCAAGCTCCTCCTCGACCTCGTCGGCGATCTACTACAACGCCCTCTTCGAAGTGCCGAACCCGGACGGCAGGCTGCTGACCTCCATGACCTTGCAGGTGACGGTCGTCGTCGGGCGGGCCCGTGGCGTCGTCACCGTGCCGTCGACGGCCATCCAGCGCCGGGCGGACGGAGCCTGGCTGGACGTGCTCGGAGAGGACGGCAAGCCTTCGCCGCGCAAGGTTACAGTTGGGCTCGACAACAAGATCGTCGCCGAGATTTCGTCCGGGCTGAAGGCCGGCGAGCGTGTCGTCACCGCGCGAGCGCCGGCTGCCGGGGCATCAGGCGCGGCGCGACGCATGCGCGGCCCGCTCGGGTTCTGACCGATGGGCGTTCCGCTGATCAGGCTGAGCGGCGTCCGGCGCGACTTCGGAACAGGGGAGGCGGCTGTCGCCGCGCTCGACGGCGCCGAGCTGACGATCAAGGCCGGCGAGATGGTCGCGATCGTCGGTCCCTCCGGCTCGGGCAAGTCGACCTTGATGAATATCATCGGTTGCCTCGACCGGCCGACGGGCGGGACCTATGAGATCGACGGGCGGCCGACGCGCGATCTCGACCCGGACGAGCTGGCACGTCTGCGGCGCGAGTATTTCGGCTTCGTCTTCCAGCGCTACCATCTGCTCTCGGAACTGACCGCGCTCGCCAATGTCGAGGTGCCGGCGATCTATGCCGGCATCCCGGTCGATCGACGTCGCAGCCGCGCCGCCGCCCTGCTCGACCGCCTGGGGCTCGGCTCTCGCAAATCGCACCGCCCCGCCGAGATGTCCGGCGGCCAGCAGCAGCGCGTTTCGATTGCGCGGGCACTGATGAACGGCGCCCGCGTCATCCTTGCCGACGAGCCGACCGGCGCGCTCGACCGCAAGAGCGGCGAGGAGATGCTGACGCTCCTCGAAGATCTCGGCAGGGAAGGCCACACGATCATCCTCGTGACGCACGACATGTCCGTCGCAGCCAGGGCCGAGCGCATCATCGAGCTGAGCGATGGCAGGATCGTATCGGATCGACGCACCCGGCCTGCCGCCGGCTCCACGACGAACCCGGCGCTCGAGGTCCCGGCTGGGGGATCATGGCGAGGCGCCTTCGGCCGTCTCCGCGAAGCCTTCGGCATGGCGCTCCTGTCGATGCGCGCGCACAAGCTGCGCTCGGCGCTGACCATGCTCGGCATTGTCATCGGCATCGCCTCGGTGGTCAGCGTCGTCGCCCTCGGCGAAGGCTCGCGCCAGCAGGTCCTCGCCAATATCGCGGGCCTCGGCACCAACACGCTGGAGATCTTTCCCGGCACCGGCTTCGGCGACCGCCGCTCCAGCCTGATCAAGACGCTGACCGTCGCCGATGCGCAGATCCTCGCCAGCCAGCCCTATGCCGATGGGGTGACGCCGACAGTCTCCACGACCGCGATCTTGCGCTTCGGGTCGACCGAGGCGACGGCCCTCGTCAATGGTGTCGGCGAGCAGTATTTCGAGGTCAGGGGCAGCACCCTGCTGCAGGGCCGGCTCTTCGACGCCGACGATGTGCGCCGGCTCTCGCAGGATGTCGTGATCGACGAGAATACAGCCGGCGTGCTCTTCACGCAGCCCGGCCAGAATCCGATCGGCAGCGTCATCCTGATCGGCTCCGTGCCGAGCCGGGTGATCGGCGTGATGCGCCGGCAGCAGGGCGGCTTCGGCGGCAGCCAGAATCCGCAGGTCTTTCTGCCTTACACCACGGTCCAGGGCCGGTTCCTGGGTGATCTGTCGCTGCGCAGCATCACGCTGCGCGTCAGCGACGATACGCCGATGGAGGCCGCCCAGGCCGCCGTCACCGAGCTCCTGACGCATCGCCACCGCGCGCAGGACTTCTTCATCCAGAATCTCGACGACATCCGCCAGGCCATCACCAGCAACAACGCGACCTTCGCGCTGCTGATTGCCTCGATCGCGGTGATCTCGCTCTTGGTTGGCGGCATCGGCGTGATGAACATCATGCTCGTCTCGGTGATCGAGCGCACGGGCGAGATCGGCCTGCGCATGGCGGTCGGCGCGCGCCGCGGCGACATCCTGCAGCAGTTCCTGATCGAGGCCTCGCTTGTCTGCTTCATCGGCGGCGTGCTCGGGATCGCACTGGCGCTCTCGGTCGGCCTTGGTTTCGGTCTGGCCGGCTCGCCAGTGCGCTTCATCTACTCGGTCGAGGCCTTCGCGGCGGCCATCGCCTGCTCGACGCTGATCGGCCTGACCTTCGGCTTCCTGCCTGCTCGCAATGCCGCGCAGCTCGATCCGGTCGAGGCGCTGGCGCGCGGCGCCTGAGCCTATTGGAAACCCGCCGCCTGCATCTCGAAGAGCTCGGCATAGCGCCCGCGCAGCGCCATGAGTTCGCCATGGCTGCCGCTTTCGAGGATGGCGCCATTCTCCAGCACCAGGATGCGATCGGCCATGCGCACGGTGGCGAAGCGGTGTGAGATCAGCAGCGTCGTGGTGTTCTCGCTGAGATGCCGGAAGCGCTCGAAGATCTCGGCCTCGGCGCGGGCGTCGAGCGCGGCGGTCGGCTCGTCCAGGATCAGCACCTGCGCATCGCGAAAATAGGCACGCGCGATGGCGAGCCTCTGCCACTGCCCTCCGGAGAGATCGAGCCCCTGCATGAAGGAGAGGCCGAGCATCTGATCATAGCCGCCGGGAAGCCCGGTGATCACCACATCGGCTTGGCTCTTCTGCGCCGCCGCGACGACGCGGGTCCGGTCGGTGAGAGCGCTGATCCTGCCGACGCCGATATTCTCCGCTGCCGTCAGGTTGTAGCGTACGAAGTCCTGGAAGATCGTACCGACATGCTCGCGCAGCTCGCCGAGCTCGATCTCGCGCAGATCGACGCCGTCGACGAGGATGCGGCCCTCGTCGGGCTCGTAGAGACGCGTCAGCAGCTTGACGATCGTGGTCTTGCCGGCGCCGTTCTCGCCGACCAGCGCCAGTGTTCGGCCGGCAGGCAGCGAGAAGCTGAGATGGCGCAGCGCCCAGTCTTCCTTGCCGGGATAGCGGAAGCCGACATTCTCGAAGACGACACCCTGGCGCAGCGGCGCCGGAAACGCCTTGGGGTGCTCCGGCGCGACGACCGCCGAACGCATGTCGATGAAGGCATAGAAGTCGTTGAGATACTGGATTTGCGAGCCGATCTGCGCCACGCCGACGACGAGCCCCTCAAGGAGTCCGTTGAGCCGCATCAGCGAACCCGCGAGGAAGGTCAGGTCGCCGATGCTGAGCTCGCCCGTCAGGGCCCGCCAGATGATGACCGCATAGGCGCCGTAATAGGCAAGCGACCCGATGGTGCCGACCACGCTGCCCCACAGCGCCCGGCGGACCGCGATGCTGCGGCTGGAGCGCATGATCCGCTCGGCGACTTCGGCCATCCGCGCGGTGAGATAATCGCCGAGCCCGAAGAGCTTGACCTCCTTGGCGGACAGCGCCGCGATGCCGAGTTGCTGCAGATAGTTCATCCGCCGCCTCTCCGGCGTCAGCGCGACCGAAGCCTCGTATTGCAATGCGTTGAAGCGAGCCTCGACGATGAAGACCGGCGCCAGCGCCAGCACGACGAGCAGGATCAGCCCAGGTACGAAGGCGACGAGCCCCGCGAGCAGGGCGATCAGCGTGATGGCATTCTGGATCTGGGTCAGCAGGATAGACAGGAGATTGCCGCCCAGCATCGTCGCGGCATTGGCGCGCTGCAGCTTGTCCTGGGCCGCGCTGCTCTCGATGTCCTTCAGGTCGAGCCTGGTCGCCTGCCGAACGAGTTCGATACCTTGCCCATGGCCGTGACGTTCCGCCAGCAGCGTCTCGGCCACCGTGTTGAACCGCGTCAGGGCTCCACCTGCCGCGACGAGCAGGAATTCGATCAGGATCCATCCGGCGAGCCCGCTGGCCCGGCCACTTTCGATCCAGTCGGCCAGGGACGGCCCGGGCGCGGGGCTCTGTCCCTGAAGCAGAACCTCGTCGATGATCAGCTTGGCGACGAAGAGCATGGCCGGCGCCTGCAGCGCCCTGAGCAGGCGCGAAACCGCGATGGCGCTGGCCAGTCCCGGCGCGGTGCGCCAGAGCGAGCGTAGCAGCCGTGGCACATTGGCCAGCGGCACGATGCGCCTATGCAGCCCTTTGCCCACGCGAGTGAGGAGCGGAGTGCGGGTCATGCGGTCACTCGGCAAGGAAAAGGGGGAAAACGGCGCGCCATGCTCTACATCGCGACGGCCGGAGTTGGCATTCCCCGGGCGACAGGTGTCTCGGCCGTTACTGTCAGGTCGATCCGCGTGATTTCGCCAATCCCGCGTGGCGCACGATGGGCGATCAGCACCAGCGTCGTCCCGGGCAGCGCCCGCCGCAACGTCGCCAGGATTTGCTCCTCCGCCTCGGGGTCCAGTGCGCTCGTGGCCTCGTCCAGCACGATCCAGGCGGAGGCATGCAGATGCTGCCGCGCGAGCGCCACGCGCTGGCGCTCGCCGCCGGAGAGGCCATCGCGGATACGCGGCCAGTCGTCGTCGTTGCCGGTCCAGAGATGGGCCATGCCGACGGCCTCGAGTGCGCGGCGGTAGTCTTCCTCGACAAAGGCCTGCGGCAGCTCCGGATAAGCCAGTGCGGCGGCAAGGCTTCCCAGTGGAAGATAGACGTGCTGGGACGAGAAGGAGACCGATGCCGGGCGCTCGATCGAGCCCTCGCCATGCCGCCAGAGCCCCGCCAGCGCCTTGACCAGCGTGCTCTTGCCATGTCCCGACGGCGCCGCGATCCAGTAGGTCCCGCCGGCCTTCAGCTCCAGCTCGGGCAGCGGCGCCAGCGTCCGACCACCGGGTGTCGAGAGCGCCACGCCACTCGCGCGGAAGCGCTCGCCCTGCGAGACCTCGGGGCCAGCCCCCGGCACGGCCCGGCTCGCGCCATCGGCAGCGGCGAGGAAATGGCTGAGCCGGCTTGCCGTCGCTGCGAGCTGCGCCAGATCCTTGTAGGAGAAGATGAACCAGGACAGCGTCGTGACCACGTTCTGGAAGGCCGAGCGCAGCTGCATCAGCCCGCCAAAGGTCACGCGCCCGGCGAGATAGGCGGGCAGCGCCAGGAAAATCGGGATCGTCAGCACGGTCTGGAAATAGGGCCGCGAGAAGAAGCCCAGGATCAGTTCGCGCCTGGCGAGCTGCTGCCAGTTGCCGGCCAGGGCCGCGAAGCGCTGCGAGAGTTGGCTGCGCTCGGCGGTCTCGCCCCCCGCCAGGGCGATGGGCTCGACATTCTGGCGCAGACGCGTCAGCGCGAAGCGGAAATCCGCCTCGCGCCGCTGCTGCTCGAAATCGAGCTTCTTCAGCGGTGCACCGAGCCCATGGGTGATCACGGTCGCGATCGCGACATAGATCGGTGCCGCCCAGACCATGTAGCGCGGGATCTCGATGTCCAGACCGGCAAAGGTGAAGGCCAGTGCGAAGGTCGAGAGCGACCAGAGGATCGTGACATAGGAAATCAGGCCGACGACCCGGGTGATCAGGTCCAGCGCCTCGTCGGTGAGCTTGTCGACGAAGATGCGGCAGTCCTCGGCGATGCGCTGGTCGGGATTGTCGAGGCCCGCTTCGGTGCGATCCCGCAGATGCCAGTAGGCCTTGCCCGAGAGCCAGCGTTCGAGCGCAGCTTCGGTCAGCGAGTGCCGCCACCGGATCTGCAGCATCCGGCGGAGATAGACCGAGGCCAGATGGATGACGACCGAGATGGCGGTCAGGCCGAAATAGACCTTCACCTGCTGGATCACACCGGGCACGTCGAGCTTCTGGATGGCGTTGTAGAAGTCGGCATTCCAGGTGATCAGCAGGACGCTGATGCGTACGCCGATCAAGCCGAGTGCGACGATCACGGCGAACTGGAACACGCCCAGAAGGCCGCCGGGCCCGCTGATGCAGAGCTTCGTCAGGCGAGCGATATGGGTCAGGACTGCCATCATGGACTTGCCATCGCGGAGCTGGAATCAGGCGGGTCTGGGCCGTTCGCGGCGGGGCGATGGCGGTTCGGGCGTGTCGAGCCGGAAGATCGCGTCGGCGATGCCTGCGAGGCCTGCGGCCTCATGGCTGGCGCGGTCGCTCGGCAGCAGCACCGCGACATCCTCGATGCTGAGGTCGCGCAGCTGATAGGGCGTGCCATGGCCGTATTCGAGATGGCCGCGGCCGATGATGCCGATGACGATCGGATCATCCTCCGCCGCTGCAAGATGATCCGCGATGCGGCAGGCGAAGGAGCGGTCCCAGCACTGCTGCGCCTGGACAAAACGGTCGGATGCCATGGCGGGGCGCTCGGGCGACGCGGCGAAGCCGCCGGTGATCGCCGCGAGATAGCGACGATAGGCGTCGGTCGCCGGCGCCGCCGGCGTCACGCCATCGCGCTCCGCGACCGGGATGGCGTCCCAGCCGAGCTTTCCGACCTGGGTCACCAGCGGGCGGTGGCAGTTCAGCGCCAGCATCTTCACGCGCTGCTGCCGGCAGAAATGGAACAGCGGCAGGTAGAGCTCCGGATCGAAGCCCCAGACCTGCGCCCATTCGGAGCGCTCGATGAAGGTTGCCGTATCCATCTCGCCTGCGACCCAGGCGTCGAGGACCGCCTGGACGCGACGCGGGAACATCTCGAAGCCGACCGCCATCTGCGGGCGCAGCAGATGCAGGCAGGTTGTGACGTGCAACTGCCAGCGATGGATCTCGGCGACGTCATGTGTCTCGCCCAGCAGCACGACACGCTTGCGTGCCATTGCCTGCATCAGCTCGCCCTGGACCAGCAGCTCACCTGTCTGCGGGCAGAGCCAGCTCGCCCGTGGATGGGCGAGCGTCGCATGGCTCGGCGCAGCCTCAGCCACGGGAGGCATGAACCTTCGGGACTGCGGCGAAGGCGGCGGCCGGGCCACGGAGCACGAGGCCGGTCGGCTTGCCGTCCGGATCGAGCGCGTCCAGCCGGACATCGTCGCCTTCGCTGCTGCTGAGCCAGCCACCCAGCGCGCCGCCCTTCAGATGCAGGTGGAAATCGCCCTGCATCACGTTGACGAAGCCCATCATCGGCTTCGGTTCTGGCAGGGGACCGGCCCAGTGCTGGAACAGTCCGTCCTTGCTGAAGTCGATGGCGATCGGCTGCCCGTTCGCCAGGATCGCGGCGAAGGTCCTGACGCCGATGTCGTCCTCCGCGAGTTCAGGGGCGGCTTCGCCCGAAGGCGGCTCCTTCGGCACGGGCACGAGCTCCTCGCCCGCTCCCAGGGGAGCCAGCGCCTGGTCGAAGGGCTCGAGCCCTTCCAGCCCGATCAGGCTGAACAGCGTCTCGCCGGCCGCGTCCTGGCATTCGAGCTTGGGCAGCACCTTGTCGCGCATCTTGCCCGAGCGGTCGGCGACGAGGCTCGTCACGACCGAAAGGTCGATCACACTGTCGTGGAACTCGCCGGCGAGCCGGGCCTGGCCGTCCGACACCGTCACGGAGCCGACCGCGCCCATGCGCTCATGGATGGCGCCGCCGGCGCGCGCGCTCAGCATCACGCGGCCCATGGCGGGCAGGAGCTTCAGGATATCGGCCGGGCTCTGTTTGAGGCGTTCGCGGGGAAGGGGCGTGTCGGTCATCTCGGTCTCCGAAAAGGGATTGCGACGCCCCGGGTCTCGGGCGGAGCGTCGCCGAGCGGCCATCCCCCGTCGGGTGGGCCGTCGTTGTGGGGCAGGCGATCGTCTCAGAACTCGACGGAAGCGGCGAGCTTGAAGGTGCGGCCCGGCGCGGTCTGCAGTTCGAGCGGGTTGGTCGCCGCTACGGCGGCGGAGGCCGGGACCTTGTCGAAGTTGTAGACGTTCGAGAAGTAGCGCTTGTCGAAGATGTTCTGGACGCCGCCACGGACGGTGATGAAGGACGTCGGTTTCCAGTTCAGGAAGGTGTCGAACACCGAATAGCCGCCCGCCTTGAAGATCGTCGGCGCGCTGGCGCGGGTCACGGCCGAGCCGAAGGTACCGATGAACTCGGCTTCCAGGCCGTACTCTGGCATGAGGTACTTCAGGGCAGTCACGGCGGTCAGCGGGCTGATCGAGTTGTACGGGGTCGTCAGGGCGCCCGCTTCCGTCTGCTGCGTCCCGTACTGGTAGCTGAGCGCCACATTGCCGATCCAGCGCTCGTGGAACTTCCACTCGGCCGATGCCTCGATGCCGGAGATCTTGACGCTCGCCAGGTTGCGATAGGTCAGGTCGGTGGTGCCGGGGATCGTGACGAAGTTCTGGATGAAGTCCTTGTAGTCGGCATGGAAGACGCCGACCGAGAACCAGCCGTTCTCGAAGCGGCCGCGGAAGCCGGCTTCGTAGGAGTTGACGGTCTCGGGCTTGAGGTCGGGATTCGGGATCAGGTTCTGGTTGCCGAAGGGCAGCGAGGTGTAAAGCTGCTGTGCCGTCGGCATCTTGAAGCCCTGCGCATAGCGGGCGTAGAGCGAGTAGGTGTCGTCGAGCTTGAAGAGGGTTCCGACCTGCGGAATCAGCTTGTGGGACTCGATCTCGCGCGGCTCCTTGCCGGGCACGATCACATAGCCCGGCCCGATGCTCGGATCGATCTTGTAGTTGGCGTAGCGAACGCCGGGCGTGATCGTCCAGCGGCCGCCCAGCAGCTCGATCTCGTCCTGCAGGAAGAAGTCGTAGCGCGTGGTGGTCGCATTGGCGAAGTTGAAGCCGCCGGCGATCGTCGTTGTGGTGACCCCGGTCGTCATGTTCCGGACGTCGTCGCGACGCTCATAGTCGGTCGAGGTGATGTCGCCCTGGAAGCCGTAGGTGAGCTTGTGCGAGGTCGGGCCCAGCGCGAAGCTCGATTTGGCCTGGATGTCGAGCTGCGAGAACTTCTCGGAGTAGTCGAGGATGCCCCGCGTGAAGCGCTGCTGGCCGTTGGCGAGCGTCTGCAGCCGGCTGTTGGTGACGTCGCGCTTCTGCGGCGAGAACGAAGCCTGCCAGCGGATCGAGTCAAGGAAGCTGGCGCCGACATCCCATTGATGCTCGAGTGCGATGCGCTGGCGTGACTTCACCTCGTCGCGGAGATAGGGGCCGTTGCGGATGCCCGAGCTGACGACGTCGTAGTCCCAGAGCTGGTTGACGGTCGAGGAGTTGTCGAAATACTCGCCGGTCAGCTTGAAAGTGTGGTCGGTCGTCGGCTTGAAGACGAGCTTGCCGAAGGCGTTCCACACGGTGCTGTCGAGCGGATTCAGCGTGTCGCAGCCAATATAGCGCTGGCTCGGCACCGGGCAGCCCCAGCGGCCGCCATCGGCGCGGGCACGGCTCAGCTTGCCCTCCTGCGCTGTCGTCTGACTCAGGCCGAAGATGGCCTCCAGCGTCGGCGTCAGTCTGAACGCGGCCGTGCCGGTCTTCGTGAAGGCGTGGTTGAAGCTGTCATAGTTTGCGTCGAGCTTGACCGCATAGGGCTTGTCCCTGCCCTTGAGCAGGTCCTGCGGGTCGAGCGTGCGGAAGGCGACGATGCCGCCGAGCGCATCGGCGCCCCAGAGCACCGAGCCCGGGCCGCGCACGATCTCGACGCTCTTCAGGAAGGGCATGTCGACGAAATTGCGGTTGCCGTCGGTGATGCGCTCGATCACGCGCGATCCGTCGACCTGCATCTGCACGCGGTTCCCGCCGACGCCGCGGATGTTGAAGCCTTCATAGTTGCCGAAGGGGTCGGTCCCGCTGGTGATGCGGTTGACGCTGACGCCGGGCTGGTAACGCACCAGGTCCTGGATGTCGCGCGTCATGCGCTCGTCGAGTTCGGCGCGCGGAATGACCGTGACGGTGCCGGGGACGTCCAGAACCTGCTTCTCGCCGCGCGTCGCGGTCACGGTGATCGGGTCGAGCGAGATCGTCTCGGCAGGCGCACCCGCCGCCGTCGTTTCCCTGACGGTCTGGGCATAGGACATCGCCGTCGGCGACACCGAAAGAAGTAATGCCGTGAATACGTAGAGATTGTAATTGTTCTTCATAATAGCCATCCAGCCCCAAAGATGCGGCTGCTTACTATGTGAGTCTAAGATTCTGCAAACGGGTTTATCGTAATTATCAAACTAAATTATTGGTTGATTTCGAAAGCGGGTCACAGATTTTTTGAAATCTAAAGTAGAACTATTCAAAATGAAGTCGTAGATGTTCTTGAGATTGGCGGATTGCACTGCGATCCGAGGCGGATTCCTGTGACGCGCGGCCACCAGCATCCTCACGTCGCTGACCGGCATGGTGTTCTTGATGTGGCTGGTCATGCGCAAAAGGGCGGGCGTCCTGGTGAGGAGGCTGTTGACGTCCACTAAGGGGGAAGCAAGCGGCCAGTCGCGACAGGCCAGGCGTTCGAGCCCCATCCGCGGGGGATCCTGGAGGCAAGAAAGGGCGCCCTTTCGGGCGCCCTCTTGATTTGGCGTGGATGTCGGGGTGTCCGGCTCAGACGAAGCGGAAGTCGTCCTGGCTGAGGCTGGCGAGCTGGA